>Ga0315279_10000343_pt1 | contig 97508 bp, 70 predicted proteins | sample YL17G06_20_MG_FD_203694 | JGI IMG/M metagenome (GOLD analysis project Ga0315279, IMG submission 203694) | Sediment microbial communities from Yellowstone Lake, YNP, Wyoming, USA - YL17G06_20 | ecosystem: Environmental > Aquatic > Freshwater > Lake > Sediment | place: USA: Wyoming | collected... | reverse complement strand
ACCTTTGACCTGTGGGGGACCGGTTTGGGATTTCAGGTGCACAGCTCCAGAGCTAATTCCGATGGCTTCGAAAATGCTGAGTGGTTGCGGTACTATCTGTTCTATGATAACGTTCTTTGGGCAGACCAGCCTTGTCAGACAAATTACCGCCTCGGGTATTTCTATTACAATTTGCCTGACAATTCAGATGAAGATTTCGATGCCCAGGAGCTTCATATGGTTCTGGCCTGGCCAAAGCTGCTTCCCGTCAAAGGACTGGTGCCAGCTTACGTTCTGGTAAAGATGTGGCCGGCCCACAGCGACTCTTTAATCGGAAGTCGCTCTCGTATGATGTATCCTCCAGGGGGCGGTGACACCGCATCCGGCTTCGCGCATATTTTTATGCTCGATTATGGTCTGGAAGCGACCTGTCCGATTACCAACCAGCCAAGAGTATTTAACCTGCACTCAGAGGTGGTTTTCAATGATGGGGTAGGGCCGCAGGGACAGAACATTGACCAGGATTGGTCAAACGCCGTATTTGGAATTTCAACCGACTTCGAGGTAGCACAGAACGTTGTATTTACACCCGGCGTTTACTATCAGATTACTATGGACAAGTCCTGTGTAATGCCTGGTGGAGACTGGGACAAAGATGAGCTTTGGACGACGCTGAGTATGAAGTTCAAATTTTAAGATGGCTACGAGGTTATCACTTTGCACATAAGGCCGGTTTTATAAAACCGGCCTTTTTATTTGAAACATTCGCTCCCTGCCAAAAGTGGGACACAAAACAAAAGCCAACGGTCGGATTCGAACCGACAACCCCTGGTTTACAAAACCAGAGCTCTGCCGTTGAGCTACGTTGGCGATTGTCTTAGCCGGAATACCGGCCTGAAGTTTATGCACAGAACGTCGTCAAGTTATATTAGTTTACATCCGCCTGGCGAGAATTGCAAGGGATAGCGCGGAAGCTCTCAATTAGATTCTTTCGTTGAGTTTGACCATATTTTTTGCCACTTCGATAATTTTATCTCGCAGCGCCTTTGGGGAAAGCACCTGGACCTGGTCGCCATAGCCCAGTATCCACCAGCTTATTTCGCCCAGGCCGTCAACGCTAAATTCCATAATGGCAGAGCCATCGTCGTTGTAGATAACTTTTTGCGAGCTGTGCCATTGCACCTCAGTAACGTTATTGGCCACTTTGGGCAGGAACCGCAGCTTGATATCGTAGATTCGCCCCTCCGGTATCATTGACCAGGCCTTGCCTAAGTGACCATTCACATCGAAATCCTCGCCGCCCACAAAGCGTTTATCGGTAGTTTGCAGCTCCTTGATGCGGTTAAGCTTAAAGGTGCGGACACTTTTGTGCAGGCTCGAGTGGCCCAGCACATACCAGGCTCGCTGGTTGTAGAACAAATGATATGGGCATAGCTCGAGGTCGATAATTTCGCCCTCAAAAAGCGAGTGGTATCGCATATTCACTTTGCGTTTTTTCGCTATCGCTCCCTGCAGTTGGGCGAAGGTTCTCTCAAGTCCGCCCAAAGGGCAAATTGTCGCTTGGGCGCCGGCCCTGGCAGAGATATTACGTAGAGCTATGTTGCAGTATTGTCTGATTCTGGAAGGAAGATTATTTTCAATTTTCAAGGCGGCAAGCAGCGCCGAGTTTTTGAAGGGTAACTGTACCTGAGAGCTTGCCTTATGAACCAATAGAAGCAGACTCAGCGCCTCTTTTAAATTTAGGTCCACGGGCGGCAGGAAAAATTCGGGCGATATGATGTAGCCGCCGCGCTCGGCATCATAGAGACATGGCACGCCGATAGCCTGCAGCTCTTTGAGGTCACGAAAGATTGTCCGCCGGCTCGTTCCAAACATCTTTGATAGCTCACTGACAGCATAGTTCTTTCCCGCTTGCAGTGTTGTTAGAATCTGTATAATTCTGCCGATTCTGCCGACTTTCATAAATTGCCTCTTAGCTTGAGTGTTTCCCCAAAAGTGGCGGACGCCACGCCGTGTGCCACTTTTTTATTTGCGATTTTTACTTTGCAAAACCCAGCGCAATACATACGGAAGTTGTGAGCCTGGTTCCAGTCTGGCTCGATTATCAAATCACATCCGAATTATACATCAGTATAATAGGGACGTCAAACCATCGGCACGGCAGGTGCAGGGACACCGGCCCGGTTGCGTGTGCTTCTCGAATAGCCGTCTCGCCGGGTTAGGTTTGTTCGGCAATCAGCCCAGTAGTCAATTGGTGCGGGGTCAAAATGACAAAAAAGAAAGGGCGAGCAAAATCAGCTCGCCCTTGATTTTAAGGATTGTCTAAAATTTTGGTTGAACTGTCTGAATAACCGTGCCGGGAGCGCCTGCACTATATGTGTTAATACGAACTCTCTGCTGGAACTGGTCGAAGTTGGCCTGGCCTTTTGCAAAGATGTCAATGTCGGCCTTTTTGGCACGAATAGTCATTATTGTAGAACCTCCGGACACATCCTTTGTGCGTAAGAGTGTTTGCAAAACGTCGGCGTGTTTTCTGTTTGCAGTTGTGGCCGTGCGACTTGTGCCTCGTTGAGATGCATCAGAGCGCGGTGAAGCTGTGGAGAAACCACTTGTGCTTGTTTGAGGGGCAGCAGAGCTGGGACGGGTTTCTACAGTTTCTAAAATGACATCGACAGGGGCACAGCCTCTGATTGTTATGATGACCGACTCGTCAGGTTTTAGGTTTCGAATGTTCGCTGCATGCTTTAAGGACTTGATAATCAAATCTTTAAGCTGCTCGACTTTCTCGGCATCGTATTCCCTGGTAGGGGCTCCCACCAGCCTGGAGATTACAATCCGCGATTCCTGATCGTAGCCGACGTCCTCTTGTTGCGAATACAGCTCACGCTTGGTCTCTTCCCAGGTTACGTCTCCCTGCTCGTTAGGCTCTTGTTCTTGGATTTCAGATGGAGGGGCCAGTGGGAAATCCACCTGGAGCAGAAACAGCACTCCATAGCCCTCAAGGTATATAGCTTCAGGGCCGGCAGATCTACCGAACGGGTCCCACTTTAGTGAAGTGTTAAGACCATATTCCTGGCGGAGCTTCTTGTCGAAAATGCGGCACATTATGCCGACGTCCTCGGTTATTGCAGCCAGGTCTTCCGGCTTAATCTGGTCAACAGGAATTACCAGAATCGTTTGTGCAGCTTGTGAGTGCAATTGGAAGAGTAAGTTTTCATTCATGCTCCCCGCAGACTCCTGGACTGCTGCTGGCAAACTCGTAGCCGTTGCTTGGACGAGGTAGTCAACTTGTTTAAGAGCTTCTTGTGTGGCCTCTGCCTGCTTCTGCATCTGTTCTGCTTGTTTCTGCGCGGTCTCCGCCTGATTCTGCGCCTGCTCTGCTTGCTCTTGTGCATCTTTTGCTGCTGCTTCTGCATCCTTTTGCGCACGGGCGGCAGCTTCTTCAGGCCCCTCTTCACCTGCGCTTTGGGCCGGGGCACAAGCCGGCGTTACCAGAATGAGCATCATAAGAACGACTGTCGAAATAAAAGGTCTCATTTTTTACTCCTTTCTTTCAAATGGGTTTTCTTTTTCTAATGTATCCGGCGGCGCATTGTTTGGTTGCGTGTCAGCCAGAAATTTCGCTATGTCATATCTTGCCCGCAGCAGCTCATCCTCTGTATAAGTGGCTAATGTCACCAGGCCGCTGCTAAGCTGGGTTTTATCCTGAAGGCGGCTTGTTTCTATTTGTTGCAGTGCTGCAGCAACCCATCGGCGGTCGTGAGTCTGGGCAGTGTTGATAGCATCTATAAGCTGCTCAAGCAGCTCGTTTGTCACCGTGGTGGAGGCAGCTAAAGTCCGCGTTGCAAACTGGTTCAAATCCTGGCGGTACTGCTCACCAAGCTGGTCTTTAAGACGGGCATAACTTACTGCTGAGCTTAATTGCCAGTATCGCCCCATCTCTTCAAGAAGGTTCTGGCGAATGACCGGCTCAATGGCCGCCTGAAGCTGCTCAACATCCGGCGGCTTTGGCGCCGACAATCGACCCGCGAAATACCCGGCAGTTATTAATATAACTGCCGCCGCAGCTAATTTAGAAATACTGCTTATCATCTTGAGTAAGTCTGGAAGCAGAATTCTTTTCGCGATTGTTTTTGTTGGCACTGTGCCGGCTGCTTCGGTTAGCTTCGCAATAGTCGCATCTACGGTTTCTTGCGGCGGCCCTGGAGGGACCGGCGTTTGTGCAAGGGCCTCTGTAGCCTTGCTTAAAAGGTCATCTTTGTTTTTCATAGCTTATACCTCACTACTTTTGCATTTATCAGATGATTGCTCAAAGTATTCACGAAGTTTTATTCGTGCACGGTGCAGCAGGACACCGGCTGCATTGGTTTTTATGTCGAGCTGTTTTGCAATCTGCCGGTAGCTCATATCATTCAAATATCGCAGGCAAAAGACCTGCGCCTCTTGTGGCGGCAGCAGACTTATGGCCATTCGCAGCCTCTCGGTCAATTCCTGCTGCTGCACCTGCTGCACTGGTCCCGGATTTTCACTCGGAATCGCTGCCCAGCCGGCATCAGCCGAATTAGAGTTCGGCTGGCGAAGTCTCTGGCGCAGGCAGTCTATCGCCCTCACAGTGGCCAGTCGGGCTAAAAGTGCAGAAAAATTCCGCACACGCTGACGCTGCGAAACTTGCAGGGCGGAAACGAACGTATCCTGAAAGCAATCAGAGGCATCCGTATGGTTGCCCAGCAGTCTATATGCAGTCCGCCAGACGATTGGGCCGTATTTTTTAACAATTACCTGCCAATCAATAACTTGCAAGCAAGTCTCCTTTTTGGCACTTGGCCTTTGTTATAGTAGTCGCTGCATCTGCATATTTTATTACAGAGGGCAAAACAAGGTTCAAAAGTTTTGTAAAAAACGCAGGTATCGGGGCATTTCCTTAAAAAAATGATAATTTATTTGATTGTTTTCACATTTTTTTCTTGAAATTTTCTTTTCGCACGTCACAATAATCCTTAGTTGTGGGTCGTAAGCTCTATCTTATGTGCCTTATGGAGCAAATAAGTGCAGGACAATGGAGGCATAATGTTGGGTGTTAGAAAATTTGTAGTGCTATTGGCGCTGGTTATCCTGGCATGTCCATTGTTGCTCGGGGGGTGCGGAAGCTCACAAAAAACTACAAAACCTGCGCCTGTGGCAGCCGATAAGCTAAAGGTCACGGCAGCCGACCTCAGGAAAGAGAGTTTATTAAAAGAGCTCGACCGCAAATTCGAAAATCCCGATGCCCATTTTCAATTAGGCGAAATGTATCAGGCCGATGGCCTCTGGTCCAAGGCTGAGTACCATTACAATATCGCGTTAAGTTTCGCTCCTGCTCACAGGCCTGCACAGGCGGCGATGGTAAAGGTATTGCAAAGTAGCGGCAAGGCCGCAACGGCTAAAGTCGCCGCCGACCTCTATATCAATCAGGTTTCCGGCTCGCCGGAAGAGTCGCTTAAGCTCGGCCTGGCATTTGTAAAGCAGCAGCTTGATGATTATGCTTTGTCTTGTTATATGCAGGCGCTGAATTTCGCGCCGAATTCGGCTAAGGTTAATAGGGAGATTGGTTACTATTATCTGCGCAAGAACGATTTAATTCGAGCCAGGGAGTATCTGGCCCGCAGCTTCCAGATTGACCCCAGGCAGCCCGATGTGGCCGGTGAATTAGGCCGGCTCGGCGTCGCTGTGCGAATACCCCGGAGAACTGAGAAGCAGGTAAAGAAACTGGATAAAATTGTTGGAGGTTCGGGCGAGGTGCCAAAGTAAAAAGATTTGAGCCGCACTAAAATTATCTTACAATAGCTCTTTGCCAAAAACTAAAGTCAGGACTGTATTAAACTTAATTTTGGTGCCGCTTTACGTTTCGTAGCTATTTTCATTGCCCCGTGGCGAAAGGATGCGCTGCGGGGTTTTTTCATTTTCAATTTGCTGTTTTCTATTTATTATTTCCGTTACCTTGATGCTTAGTTTCTGGAGGTTCGTTATTTTAAGAAGTAAATATAAGGAATCAATTTTATGTTTGGATTGCATCCGGCTGATATTGTTGTTCTGGTATTATACTTTGTCGGGATGACCCTCATCGGGTTCAAGGTTGCGAAGGGAGTACAAAGCCTGACTGATTTTTTTATGCCTCGCAAGGCGAGCAAAATGCTGATGGTAATGCACGCCTTCGGGAGTGGCACGCACGCGGACCAGGCAGTCGGGGTGGCTTCAAAGACCTATACGAATGGTCTGTCCGGTATATGGTATCAGTGGTGCTGGCTGTTTCCGACGCCATTCTACTGGCTGATTGCAGCGGTGATGAGGCGCTTTAGGGCCATAACAACCGGCGATGTCTTTGAAGCCAGGTTCGGCCCAAGTGTCGGGATGCTGTTTGCTGTTGTCGGGATGCTGAATCTTGTAGTTAATATCGGTGTGATGCTCAAGGGTTCCAGCGCCGTTGTTCACGCGAGTACGGCAGGGTCTGTTCCCGCCAATGCGGCTATTGCGCTGATGATGATAGTAATCGTGATATACGGCATGGCCGGGGGCCTGTCAGCGGTGATTCTTGCAGATTTCGTTCAGGGAAGTCTTACCATTATCTTTTCCTTTATGTTGCTTCCATTTATTTTAGGGGCGGTAGGCGGGATGGATGGCATCCGTGCAGCGATAAAGGACCCTGCAATGTTATCGCTGGTAGCTCCGGAAGAGATAGGCTTTTTCTACATAACTATAATTGCCTTTACCTCGCTGGTGGGTATTGTTACGCAGCCGCACAGTATGGGCACATGTGCTGCCGGTAAGACGGAGATTGAGGGCAGGGTAGGGATGATGTGCGGAAACTTTGTTAAGCGGATATGCACGATGGCCTGGTGTCTGACCGGACTTGCCGCGGTTGTGTATTTTAGCGGGCGTGACATCAATCCGGATCATATCTTCGGATTGGTGGCGGCAGAGTTTCTGCCCAGGGTATCTTACGGCGTGCTGGGCCTGTTCCTGGCATCGCTTTTGACCACGGCGGTGGGTTCCTGCGACTCATTTATGATTGCCTCGGCGGGTCTGTTTACTGAAAATATCTACAAGCGTGCCAGGCCGGATAGAACCCAGCGGCATTATCTTTTCGTTGCTCGCGCTGCATCGGTTGCGGTGGTTGCCGGCGGTGCGGCTTTTGCCTATTGGCTGCCCAGCGTTGTCAGAGGCCTTGAGGTGTTCTGGAAGATTTCGTCTATGATGGGTATCGCGTTCTGGATGGGACTTTTCTGGAGACGCACGACCGCAGCAAGCGCCTGGGCATCGACGCTGACCGCATTTGGGGTGTGGTGGTTGACCACGCAGCAATTCTTTATCCACTGGCTGGCCTCTCTGCCAATAGCCGAGCCGCTGCGATTTATCTTCGTTCGTGATGGCGTGCCAGAAGCGTATCTACCGTGGCAAATGGTGTTTTATTTGGCGGCGGGACTTATTGTTGGGATTATCGTGAGTTTCGTTACCAGGCCGGTTGCCACGGAAAAGCTTGATAATTTCTATGCGCTGGTACGGACCCCCGTAGTGCCGGGCGAGAAGGTGACTGCTCCGTGCACATTGCCTGCCGGTGCTGTAGTGCCATCTAAACGCAGCATCTTTCCGGGCACACGTTTTGAAATGCTGGTTCCATCACGTATATCAGTTATTGGATTTTTACTGGCCTGGGGGTGTGTGGTTTTGATTATTTACTCATTCTATCTTATAGTGAAGGCGTAGATGGACTGAATGGAAATTACACTTGAGGTAAATTTTTATGAAGCATAAGGCTGTAACAATAGTAATTTTTCTGCTCAGCGGGGTTATAGAAATTTCCGCCTTTGGCGCCGCAGGATTGTCCGATGTGCGGGAATACGGAGCAAAGGCTGATGGCAAGACTCTGTGCACCGAGGCCATTCAAAAGGCAATCGACCAGTGTGCCAGAGACGGAGGCGGCACCGTGCACCTAACCGGCGGCACCTTTTTATCCGGAACAATTTATATCAAAAGCGGCGTTACGCTGCGAATCGACCCCGGCAGCACCTTATTGGGTAGTGCCGACTTAAAGCACTATCCGCCGACGGTGCCGGCTTTCAAGTCCTATACTGATAACTATACCGACAAAAGCCTTATCTACGGCGAGAAACTGCAGCGCATCGCCATTACAGGCAGCGGCATCATCGATGGGCAGGGAGGCTCGTTCAAGGGACCTTATAAGCAGCGGCCTTACTTAATTCGCTTTATTGAGTGTAAGGACGTGATTGTGAAGGATGTTACCATTACAAACTCGCCGATGTGGGTGCAGCATTATCTTGCCTGCGACGATGTGCGTGTGGATGCAATTACGGTAAGAAGTCACGTCAACGCCAATAATGACGGCCTCGATATAGATAGTTGCCACAGGGTCATAATCTCCAACTGCAATATCGATTCGGGCGATGATGCGATTGTGCTAAAAAGCACTTCTGCCAGGCCCTGCAAAAATGTTGTTGTCAACAACTGTGTTCTGCGAAGCACCTGTAATGCGCTCAAGCTGGGCACTGAATCGAACGGCGGCTTTGAGAATGTTGTAATAACCGGCTGCTCAATTTACGACACCCGCCTGGCCGGTGTCGCACTGGAAATAGTCGATGGAGGAAAGCTCGACCGTGTGGTTGTATCGAATATCACGATGAACGAAGTCGGAGCGCCTATCTTTTTACGGCTTGGCAACCGCGCCCGCCCCTTCAAGGATGGAATGGATAAGCCGGGCATCGGGTCGTTTCGCAACGTTACTATCAGCAACATAGAGGCCGCCGATGCCGGCCCTACCGGCTGTGCGATTAGCGGCCTGCCTGAGGCTTCAATCGAAAATGTTACCATAAGCAATGTCAGGTTTTCCTTTGAGGGCGGCGGGACAAAAGACCTGGCCGAGCGCATCATCCCTGAAAAGCCGGCCGACTATCCTGAATACTCAATGTTTGGACAGCTTCCTGCGTTTGGATTATATTGCCGCCATATAAAGGGTTTGAAGCTGCTCAATATAGAGCTGCGGACAGTCCGGCCCGACCAGCGTAAAGCTATTGTCTTTGACGATGTGCAGGACGTGGTGGAAGAAGCTAAAAACGTAAAGTAAATAGTGCAAAACGTCGCAGTTTAAATTTGAAGTATCAGATTTCAGATTGTCAGGACCGCGATGATTCTGAGTAAATACTCAATTGGCATTGGAGACCGCTTCGGGCAGGAGGGCAAGGCCCAGCTTGCCGCCATAATTAAAGCCAGAGGGCACGGTGTCAATATCACGCCTGTCTGGAACAAGTCACAGAGAGAGCACACCATCATCGGGACAAAACCGGCCGATACGCGCAGGGAGGCTGATGAGGCAGTTAAGGCCTGCCGATGGGATGGACCTTATTTTGTGGATGCCGACCACGTCGGACTAAATTCCGTAGGCCCTTTTGTCAAGCACAGCGATTTTTTCACCCTCGATGTCGCTCACCTGATTGCCAAGACGGCAGGCGAGAGCGAAATCAATGCCTTTATAAAAAAGTATAGAAAATACGCTGGCTCGCTTTTAATTCCCGGCATTGATGCGCCGTTTGACGTTACTGAAGAACGGCTCAGGGCCATAGTAGGTAAGTTTCTTCTGGCTATCAAAGAAGCAGGCAGGATTTATCGTCTTATCGCAGCAGCCAAAGGGATAGATAATTTTCTCACCGAGATTTCTATGGATGAGACCGTCGAGCCGCAGTCGCCGCTGGAATTGCTTTTTATTCTCGCTCTAATTTCTGATGAGCGAATTCCTATCCGGACAATTGCCCCAAAATTTGTCGGCCGATTCTATAAAGGCATTGATTACGTCGGCAGTGTCGCAAAATTTGCCAGACAGTTCGAAGAGAACCTCGCAGTGATTTCTTTTGCAATAAAGGAATTTGGCCTGCCCGCTGACCTAAAGTTAAGCTTGCACTCGGCCAGCGATAAATTCTCAGTTTATGGTGTCATCAAAGCCGCTCTCAAAAAATTCGTTGCTTGCCCCGTTAGGAGTGAATCACCTGGCCAGGGAGGGAAAGATTTAGTGAGGCTTTCTAACGGGGCGGGCCTGCATTTTAAGACTGCCGGAACAACCTGGCTGGAAGAGATAATAAGCCTCGCAATGGCTGGCGGAGAAGGACTTACGATGGCTAAGCGAATATACGCAAGGGCGCTGCTGCGAATCGATGAGCTTTGCGAGCCGTATGCTACCGTCATTGACATTGACAGGACCAGGCTGCCCGGTTTTAAGGAGGTTGATAAGTGGGATGAAATAAAATTTTCAGCAACGCTTCGTCACGATAAATCCTGTAAAGACTACAACCCGCACTTCCGCCAACTGATGCACGTGGCATATAAAATCGCTGCCGAGATGGGCCGGCGGTATCTGGATTTATTAACTAAATACCACGATGTAATCGCACCCAACGTTACCAACAATATCTTCGAGCGTCACATAAGGCCAATATTTTTAGAATGAAGGATTATTGGAGCATTGAATAAACCAAGCGATTTTCGTAAGATAGCATTGTTTTTAGGAAAAAGAAGGACGTGTGAAGCAATTTTGAGCTTTGGCAAGTATTTGTTGTTGTAAAGGGTCTTTTGCTGTTATATTTGATAGCAGTAGGTGGTTGGTTGTTGTTCATTCAATCCGTAGAGTGTGTCTTTAAAGGTTGCTCTCCAAGTTTTATGTTTGAATTGCAGCAACAGAGGGCGAGGTAGAGTATGAGCACAGGAAAGAAGAAAGCTGTCAGAACAGAAGATGCATTCTCCAAGGTTAGGGTTGGCCGTTCCAACCTGGTTATCGGGTTGACTGGACCTTTTGGTAGCGGCTGTAGTACAATGTTAAACGTCCTTAAGCAGGGATTTGGTTTCGTCCCTTTTAAGATTTCCGATGATATTCGGGAGGAGCTTTCAAAAAGTAATAAGCTTGTCGAGAAAGGCGAAATAGGATGGCGGCGGGTACTTCAGGAACATGGTAATAAACAACGCAAGGGGGACCGAGCGTACTGGATAGACAAAGTGATAAAAAGAATTGATGAGAAACAGATTGGAGATAAGGACATTGTGATTGATGGGTTTCGCAATTTTAAAGAGGTGGAAGAGATTCGCAAGATTTACTCGCGGTTCTTTCTTGTTGCCATTTGTGCTGAGAAAGATGAAAGGTGGAAGCGGGTTCTGCATGATTACCGTGGAAGGTATAATGAGTTTGAAGACGATGACCGCAGGGATCAGAACGAGGATTTTGACTGGGGGCAAAGTGTCCAGAGATGTGTGGACGATGCCGATTATGTTTACTATAATAATGAGCATCTTGTGGTGAGCATAGAAGGAAGCGAAAAGCCGGAAACAGGAAGGATTGAGCGCAAGTTAAATGATCAAGCTAAAGATTTTGTTCCACTAATGAAGGGAAAAACTGGATGTAGGGATCCAAAACCAGAAGAGATCCAGATTGCAGCAGCCTACGCTCAATCTCGCTCTTCGACTTGTTTGAAACGACATGTTGGAGCGGTAATAACGGTCAAGAGAGATGGGCAACAAATTCCAATCTCTATGGGTTTTAATGAGAATCCTCCAAACATTCGTACCTGCAAGAGTGAAATAGCATGCTATAAAGATGAAGACATGAACTCGAAGTTGAAAGCCAGAGGGGAGGACATTTATTGTCCTTCATGTGGAAAGCATCATGAGAATCTTGCCGACCCTTGGGTTTGTAAAAAATGTAGGACAAGCTTAAAGATATGGCTGCATCCTAACCGAAATATGGAGTTGTGTACGGCAATACATGCCGAGGAACGAGCTATTTTGTCTTTAGGAGATAGACGGGTTGATGGTGCTATGCTTTACGTTACTACCTTTCCTTGTTTTCAGTGTGCGAGGTTGATTCTGGATGCTGGAATCAAAAAAGTTGTATATGTTGAGGCATATCCGGTGAAAGGTACATGCGAGTTCCTTATGAAAAACGGTGTTTCGATTGAGCCTTTTAGTGGATTTACTGCGAGGGCATTCTTTAGGGTATTTCCTAAAGTGAATTAGCCAGTGGAGGTTTTTGGATAGAAAGAAGGACGCTATGAGACGGGGAAATGAACAAAATGAGGACAGGAAATTGCAGAAGACAAAAAATGGAGTATGCAGGGACCGTGAGAGACCGAAAGCTACTGGCAACGGAGGCACAAAAAAGAAGGGGTGGAGTGATATTTTTGACAACCTTACCTATTCGAGTGGACCTGGGGATAATATCTACGTGTTTGGATAAACCATAAAACGTCTGTTAGTATATTATCTATAGCAGTTTATTTTACGGTTAGCTTCGTAATTGGTTCCTAATGTTAGTGGGGGCCAATTTTTTTAATGCGAAGTGATACGTTTCGTAGTTAGTTAGTGAGCCAATGGGGTTTCGGCCAGTATAGTTGTTGCTGCGGTTGATGCGTACCAAAAGCTGCTTTTAATCCTGATGTTGTTAAATCCGTATGCAGGGTTGAATATGTCAGGCGAGGGATTTAAACACAGTTGGTATAACCCCTGATTTATTACCGACGGGCTTGGCGGGTCAGGCGCCGCCTGTCCGCTTCTTTCAACAGCCGTTTGCGGATTCGAATCGAGCTGGGACAAATCTCAACGAGCTCGTCATCCTGAATGTACTCCATCGCCGCTTCAAGACTCATCTTTCTGGCGGGCTTTATCCTGGCTGTATCGTCTTTGCCCGCCGCCCGGATATTGGTGAGCTGCCTGGTTTTCACCACATTTACGGTTATGTCATTATCTTTGCAGTGCTCGCCGGCCACTTGGCCTGCATATACTTTTTCGCCCGGCTCAACGAAAAAGATACCCCGGTTGTATAAGGCATCAAGCGCATAAGTTGTAACCTGTCCGGTAGTGGTCGCTATCATAACACCGGCCTTTCGCTGAGGTATTACTCCGTGCATCGGCTCATATCTTTCATACGAATGGTGCATAATCGCTCTGCCCTGGGTTGCGTTCATCATCCTGGCGTTAAGGCCGAACAGGCCGCGAGACGGTATAAGAAATTCCATGTGGATAAAGTCGCTTGTCCCGCTTTTGGCGCCTATCTTGATTACTTCACTTCGCCGGTCGCCCAGAAGACTCATTACGGAACCTCGACAATCCGAGGGGCAGTCCACCACAAGTGATTCTACCGGCTCATGCTGCTCGCCATCAACCATTCTCAAAATTACGTTCGGCTTGCCCACGCATATCTCATACCCTTCTCGCCTCATATTCTCCAGCAGGATACCCAGGTGCATCAGCCCTCTGCCCGAGACATTGAATTCGTCGGACGTCTGCCCGGGTTCCACCCTTAATGCAACATTATGCTGAAGCTCCTTTTCAAGTCTTTCGCCTATCTGCCTGCTCGTAACGTATTTTCCGTCACTGCCGGCGAAAGGCCCGTCGTTGACCCTGAAGGTCATAGTCATTGTCGGCTCATCGACGGAGATAACCGTAAGCATAGAAGGATTTTCCGCACAGGCAATAGTGTCGCCGATTTCGATGGGGTCAAGCCCGGATATCGTGCATATATCGCCGGCCTGCGCGGCCGAGACCTGTTTTCGGCCGAGACCATGAAACTGATGAATCTGCGCAACCTTTTGTAGTGTATGCCGGTCATTCCTGTCAATTACGGTAACTATCTGGCCTTCGCTTATCCGCCCCGCGAAAATCCTGCCTATTGCTATCCGTCCGACGTAATCCGAGTATTCCTGGTTTGTAACCAGTATTTGCAAAGGAGCATCAAGATTAAACTGCGGCGGTGGAACACTTTTTATAATGGCCTGGAATATCGCCTGCATATTGTCTGTTTTTTTGCCGAGCTCGGTCGTTGCCCAGCCCTGCTTTGCAGATGCATAGACCAAAGGGAAATTAAGAGCATCATCGTCGGCGCCAAGCTGAACAAACAGGTCAAACACCTCGTTCACGACGTCCTGCGGCCTGCTGTTTTCGCGGTCTATCTTGTTGATTATGACTATGGGCTTGAGCTTGCGTTCAAGCGCCTTGGTCAGCACAAATCTTGTCTGCGGCATAGGTCCTTCAAACGCATCAACTACAAGCAGGACGCCGTCGGCCATACTCAAGACGCGCTCAACCTCTCCGCCGAAATCGGCGTGTCCGGGTGTGTCGATTATATTGATTTTATATTCATCGCCTTTGGGGTCCGTGTAGTAAATCGCGCAGTTTTTACTGAGAATGGTGATACCTCGCTCCCGCTCCAGCGGATTGGAATCCATAATCAGGTCATGCTCACTGCCGGCCAGTTTGTCGAGCTCTTCCTGCCGAAACATCCCTGACTGGTACAAGAGATGGTCCAACAGCGTCGTCTTCCCGTGGTCAACATGCGCAATTATCGCCACATTACGAATATGATCTGAATACATAACAGGCCCTTATATATGATTACAGAGTATTCTGGCGTTGGTGTAATCCTTGTTAAGGAAAACCGTTACTTTACATCCTTACTTTGTCATTGTCAATACAAAATCCACGACTGGATAGAATAGGGGTGCGATTCATCTTTGTAGGTAGATTATTTTCACACGACGTAGCACGGGCTTCCAGCCCGTGCAAACACGGCCAAGATGGCCGTGCTACCTTCTTTACCTACAAACGTGAAGCACACCCATAGAATAGGAAAGGAACATCGTATCCCCCTGGTAAGGATAAGGTGTATGACGGATAGACGTTGGAAAGAGGTAAGGAAGCTATGGCGGGGGCTGATTAGCACGGATTTTTGCCGCAGAGATTGCGCAATACACGGAGGCCGTTTGGTAATGGGTGAGTGGTGAATGGTTAATGGTTCGACCGTCCCTGAGCTCACCGTCGAAGGATTGGTGAGCAAAGTCGAACCATTAACTAATTTTCCTCCAGCCAGTGAAACGCCATAATTGCAAAGTCCTTAAAATCAACGATGCAGTCGCCGTTTATGTCGCCTGCGACGATGGTTTCGCAGACCGGCTCGCCAAAGTATGATTTGCTCGCCTCTATCGTGCCGCCATAAGCGCCCATATTTATAATTCCGCCATTTGGAAATGGCTCAAGGCCAATAGGACTTGCCGGGTCGCCTGCATCAATGCAGTGACTCGTCACATCGTCTTTTACCCAGCTTGCGCTGTTTGCATCCCATCGCCCTGCCTGAGATTTCAGATGATAATCATTATTGATAGGGTCGGTGAAACACGGGTCTTTGTTAAGATTTCCTTCTCCTGGCCAACCACCTTGTACATCGCTGTAGTTAATCCTGATAGTTGAATTGTCATTATTCCCCAGCCAGTCGGACCCGTTCCAGATGATGCAGTTAAACATTGTTATGGTTCTGGGATAGCGGTGTTGATAGGAATCGCAGGCCATTGCTAGACCGTTCGCGGCATTGTTATCCGCCATCGTGCATTTATTGACCTTCGGGCCGCTGCCATAGTTGTACATCCCTCCACCGTTGTTTTCCGACGAATTGCCTCTGAATGTGCAGTTATTGACCTTTGGGTTACTGTAGTTGTTGAACATCCCGCCGCCGTCATTGTTGGCCCAGTTTCCGCTAAATGCACAGTTGGTCAGAATCGGGCTGCTTTCGTAGTTGTCCATCCCACCGCCATTTTGGGCCGAGTTGCCGCTGAATGTGCAATTAGTGACCGTTGGGCTGCTTATGCTGTTGGACATCCCTCCGCCGCGGTCATCGGCTGAGTTTGCGCTGAATGTGCAGTTAGTAACTGTCGGGTTGCTGGACGTATGGTTGACCATCCCACCGCCCCTGAATTCGTTGGCAGAGTTACCACTGAATGTGCAGTTAGTGACCTTAGGGCTGCTGTGGTCATAGTTGACCATCCCACCGCCGCTAGACCCAGCCGAATTTCCGATGAAGGTGCAGTCCTCTACTGTCGGGCTGCTGTTGGTCATGTTGTACATACCGCCGCCGCCGATTTCGTTTGCCGAGTTGACCCTGAATGTGCAGTTAATGACCGTCGGGCTGCTATTGTACCCGTTCCACATGCCGCTTCCTTCCCCTTCAACCAAATTGCCGTTGAATGTGCAGTTAATGACCGTCGGGCTGCTGCGGTCATAATTGAACATCCCGCCGCCGCATATGCTTGCCGAGTTTGCGATGAAGGTGCAGTTAGTGATGGTCGGGCTGCCGTGTTCGTTGAACATCCCACCACCGCAGTTGTCTGGATAAGCTGGATCAGAACCATTGGCGTTACTGGCAGTAATGATAAAGCCATCAAGGATAGCTGTTTTGTCATTTCCGCTGCCGGTAACAACACTGTAGCTATTCTCAACTCGCGTTGGCTCAGTTAGCAGGTCACAAGGGTCAGAAACTTCAACATCATTACCATCAAGGTCACCACTGAGGATTGTTTTGTATAGGTCAATATTCCAATTATTAGGGTCCGGCTGGCCATAGCCGGCGTAACCGCCTTTAAGGGTTACGCTATTGATAAGCTGGAATGTTGCCTCCCTTATACCAGTCCCATTAGGATGCAGCGTGTCCTCATCGGGTCGATAGGTTCCCTGCGCTACCCTGATTTCCACCGGCTTGGGCGAAGATTTGGCGTCCACTAAAGCATTTTGAAGATATTTATAGGCATTTTCCCAGCTTGTGCCGTTATTGGCGCCATTAGCGTCATCATCGACATAAATGGTTTTTGCGGTTGCGGAAGTGCTAAAGACCGCCAGAAGCAGCCAGACCATTATAAGGCAGAATCTTATTTCTAACCTCCAGCTCATTATTTTTCTCCTGGTAAAATGTCAGATTCTACCTTAATTCTACCAAAATCTACCCGTCCTTGTCCAGCTTTTTTGAGGATTATTGGGAACTTTAATCTGCCAGAGAAGAATCTTTTTGTGGAAAATCCCTCTGCCCTGTGCTATACTACCGTTGTTTTATTAAGAAATAGTAAATGTTCAATAGGACTCAAACTGACTGTTATTGAACAATAATCTTTCGTAATTGCTATTTGGCCAAACAGTTAATGTTAATTGTCATTCCCGCGAAAGCGGGAATCCAGACTTATAAAAATCAGTGTTAATCTGGGTTAATCCGTGTCTAAAAATAAAATCGGTCAGTTTGAGAATAGTAAATAATCAATTGTTATGGCCGGGTCCCATGCAAGCTGAGCCCGTGAATCTGGTCAGGCGGGGAACCGAGCAGCCATAACGTGTGCCTGGCTGTGCCGTGGTAAACCCGGCCACCTTTGATGATTGATTATTGAACGGCCATTTATATGGATAAGACCGAACTTGAAAGTCGAACAAAAGAAGTTGAATTTCAAATTTGAAATGTTGGATTTCAAATTACTATGTATACTGTTTTGGCACGAAAATACCGGTCTCAGACGTTCGATGACGTCATCGGCCAGGATGCAATCAGCCAAACGCTCAAAAACGCCATAAAGACAGGCAGGGTCGCTCACGCCTATCTTTTCACCGGCACCCGCGGCATCGGCAAAACCACTATGGCACGCGTTCTGGCAAAATCGCTCAATTGCCTGGCGTCCGACACCCCCACGGCACAGCCCTGCTGCAAGTGCAATAGCTGCGTTGCAATAAACGCCGGCGATGACATCGATGTCATAGAGATTGACGGTGCTACAAACAACGGCGTCGAGCAGGTTCGCGAGTTGCGGCAGAACGCTATCTACCGGCCCGCACGCTCAAGGTTCAAGATTTACATTATCGATGAAGTCCACATGCTCACGGTGCCGGCTTTTAATGCTCTATTAAAGATTCTGGAGGAGCCTCCCAGCCACGTAAAATTTATTTTTGCCACCACCGAGCCGAACAAGGTCATCCCGACAATTCAATCGAGATGCCAGAGATTTGACTTCAGCAATATAACGCCGGGCAAAATCGCCGAGCAATTAAAGTCCATACTAAAACAGGAAAAAATTAAATTTGAGGACGACCTGATTTTGTCGCTGGCAAAAATGGCAAACGGCTCGATGAGAGATGCGCTTAGCCTGCTGGATAGACTGATAAGCACCGGTATTGAGCCATTGAGCGCCTCAATGCTCGAGGAGTTTTTAGGCTGTCCAAACAGCGAAAAAATCTGGAATCTAATCGGCAGGATTGCCGAAAGCGATGCTGCCGGAACGCTCGCGGCGATAGGGGATTTAGTCAGCGGCGGCGTAAGCGAGGTTCAGCTCGTTGACTCGCTTATCGAGTATATGCGAGACCTGATGGTGGTCAAATCCGCAGGTCTTGACAGCGAGCTTTTGGTTCTGACAGATGAGCAGCGAAAGCTGGCCGGCGAGCTGGCCGGAAAATTCGATGTCGCGGCACTTGTCTATAACATAACGGCACTTGAGAAACTGCGATGGACAATTAAAAATAGCGACACGCCCAGAGCGCTTTTAGAAGCATCGCTCTTGCGATTTGCCTTGAGCGAGCATTTCCTCAATATCGACCAGCTTCTTTCTCAGCTCCAACCTGGTTTCTCATCTCCTGTTAAAAAAAAAGTAGCCACTCCTGAAACCACTACAAGAATCGAAGAGCAATCGGCGAAATCGCAATCCGCCAATCCTAAAGATAGTAATCTCTTACCGAATGACATACAGTCGATAAAAGACAATTGGCAAAACATTCTAAAGCTCATTACCACCAGACTCGGCCCGGGCACCGCAGGGTTATTAAGCTCTGCTTCACCTGCTCGATTTGAGGGAGGTGTTTTGACGCTTGAATTCGGCTCTTCGGGGCAACTGCACAAAGAAATGTGCGAGAGTAACGGCCGATTAGAACAAATCCAGTCCGCTCTTAGCGAGCAGGTTTCAGCGCCGGTAACATTGAAGCTCGAAATCGCTGCCGGCCCGCCTCAGCAGCCGGAGCCTCTCGCAGAGCAACCTCAATCCGCCGAACGTCTTGCGGATAAATCAACCCCGCCTCTGCCGGATAACTCCGCAGCCCGGCCGGCAGATAAGATTACCGCTCGCAAAAGAAATGACATTGCCAATGACCCGGCTGTTAGAACGGTTCTTATTGGGCTTGATGCGACAATTACCCATATTGAGGAATACAAATAAATATGAAGCAACCACGCAAAGTCTTATATATACTTAAGTGGGATTCATCTATAAACCGCATTGGGTTTATGGCCGTGAACCCTGCGTGGTTCACAACTCCCCGAGTAGGGCTCGAACCTACGACCTAGCGGTTACGGCTTCCTTCAGGTTTCCCCAAAGACCGGACTATCTCATCACCATACACATCCCCTGCGATAGTGTAAGGTGCCGGGCGCTTATCAGGGTTTATTGGCACAGGTCGCCTCACCCTGTAGTCTCTGCACCTTCCTGTTCACTTGCTAAAATGCCCTGTGTGAACAGGCTTGGCTCAGGATTACCATTTCCGCATCAGCGGATTCAGGCTTCCCTGAATTCACCCGGTTTTTCATCCTGACGTTTCCATCAGGAGCTGCAACTTTGGCATAAGATACCTTTTATGCCCCGTCTTACAGCCGCTCGCTCTACCAATTGAGCTATCGGGGAACAGCTAACTAAATCAACAATATTAGAATTTCTATAAAGTATTATCTCAATTTCAACGACTTTGTCAAGGCTCATCTTCTTGAAGCTTTACCAAAAACCTTAATCTATGCGGCCGGCGTTTCACCCTTGACCACCCCGTCATATTAAATTCGGCCTGCAAAACGTCCCACAATCGCTGGGATAACATACAAATTATACTGATACTGGCAAAGCAGGTAGTTACGATATATAATTTAACACCTCTTAAAAACTTAAGTAATTTCGTCTATAATTCGATATAAAATTATTCCGGGCAATTTTTTAGGGGAAATTTGTTGGATTATTCAGTAGTTTTACGTCCTATACCAATAAGCGGTTCGCTGCTAAAATGTAATCCGGCAGAACAAAAAACCTGGCCGGCGCATCTTAATAAATTGAGCACCAGGAATCAGTAAGCCGTGAAATAATAAATTATTGTTAAAAATATGGCCAAAGACATACTCAATATCGGCGGTTTCAGCATACAGGAACGTATCGGCACCGGCGCCCGCAGCACAATCTACCAGGCGACCGACCTCGAAGACAATTCACCTATTGCCCTCAAACGCAGCATATTCGAAAGGCCTGAAGACGTAAGAATCTTCGAGCAGATGGAAACCGAATTCAAAGTGGCCAGGAAAATCGACCACCCATACGTCCGCAAATGCTACAAACTGAAAAAAATTCGCAGCGTGTTCAAAGTAAAAGAGATGCTGCTTTCTATGGAGTTATTTGACGGGCAAAATCTCGAAGACAGCCCCACCCTCAGCCTCGGCGATGTCCTGCTGGTCTTCAGAATGGTCGCAACAGGCCTTAATGCTATGCACCAGCAGGGATATATCCACTGCGACATAAAACCTAACAACATCCTTTTCAACAGCAAATCCGGCTCAATCAAAATAATAGACCTTGGCCAGAGCTGCAGAATCGGAACCGTAAAACCCAGAATCCAGGGCACCCCCGATTACATCGCCCCGGAACAGGTCAGGCGAAAACCGCTCGGCCCAAAAACCGACATCTTCAACCTCGGCGCCACAATGTACTGGGCGCTGACAGGAAAAAATGTTCCAACCTTAATACCCAAAAAGAACGAATACGGCCTGCCTGTAATTGAGCCTCTCCGAGCACCCAGTGAGATAAAAAAACGAATACCCGCAAGCGTCTCAAAACTTGTAGTGGATTGCGTAAAGGATGACCCTGCCGAACGTCCAACCAATATGATGACCGTCGTCTCAAGGCTGGACCTGATGATACACAGTATTTTCAGCGACAGACTAAGTTCAAACAAAAATGCACCAGACGATAATTGACTTACTGAATAAGGCTGCTGACGCCAACAGCGAAGATGGCTTTCGACGCGGTAATGTAATCTATCTGCCCACCGAGGGCAGCTTAATCGTCGCCGGTGACATTCACGGACACCGCCGAAATTTTGAAAGAATAATCGCTTTCGCAAGTCTCGATACAAACCCCGACAGGCACATCATCCTGCAGGAAATCATACACGGAGGCCCGGAAGACCAGCAGGGCGGCTGCCTATCGTATAAATTGCTGTTTGATGTCGCCCGCTACAAATTAAACTTTCCCCACCGCGTCCACATCATTATGGGAAATCACGACACCGCTTTCATCAGCGATATCCAGGTGATGAAAGACGGCAAAGAAGTGAGCCGCCCGATGTATTTAGCTATGCAGCGGGAGTTTCAGCAATCCTGCCCCGAAATCATACAGGCCATAAGACAATTCCTGTTCTCCCAGGCGTTAGCCGTCAGATGCGATAATAGACTTTGGATTTCGCATTCTCTTCCAGCCGACCGTTTCATTGACAAATTTGACACAGGCATCCTCTCTCGGCCCTTGCAGCCCGATGACCTCGATAGACCCGGCTCAGCGTATCTATTGACCTGGGGCAGAAGACACAGCCAGGCACTGATTGATAAAATGGCCGAAATTCTTGATGTTGATATTTTTATTCTTGGCCATCAGCACCAGCAGCAGGGCTGGACCCGCGCCGGAAAAAATCTGATAATCATCGCCTCCGACCACAATCACGGCTGTCTGCTCTCGCTTAATCTATCCGAATCTTACACCATCGAGCAGCTAATCGACTCAATCGTGCCATTGACTTCTATTCCCGCTTGATTACTCTAATAGAGCACAGTGCTCCGTCACAGATGAAATGATGAATGTCATTCTGAGCGAAGCGAAGAATCTGGCATTTACAAGGGTGATAAAGAGATTCTTCACTTCGCTTTGCTCCGTTCAGAATGACATTTAACGAAGTTTCAACAGAGCGTTAGAAGCTCTAAAAAGGTTTTCTGCCCGATGGACTGGTATTTTTATATAGCCTTAGCAGCAATCGTCTCGCAGTTACTCTTCTTGCTCCAGACAGTTAATAACTTCCGCTACGCACTTTCCAAATATCGAAAAAAACGTTTATGGCAGAAATCGCAGGTTGTTTTGATTGTGCCCTGCAAAGGGTTAGACTCGGATTTTCAAAAAAATATCTCGTCATTTTTCGCACAGAATTACGCCAATTATCGCCTGTGGTTCGTGGTCGCCGACCAGTCCGACCCGGCTTATAGCGAACTATGCAAGTTGAAAGATGACCTCAGCCAAAATTCTAAAGCACGCCAAATCCGGATACTGGTTGCAGGCCCTGCCAAATCCTGTAGCCAGAAAATCCATAATCTTCTCTATTGCTACAACAGAATCCCTGATGACGTTGACATTCTCGCCTTTGCCGACTCTGACATCTCTGTCCGCACAGACTGGTTAAGTCACCTTGTTTGGCCGCTTCATCAGCCTAAAACCGGCGCATCCACAGGCTACCGCTGGTTTGTGCCAAAGAGCCAAAACCTTGCCAGCCTGGCCCTGTCCGCTATCAACGCAAAGGTCGCCCAACTGCTCGGCAACACCCGCTTCAATCAAGCCTGGGGCGGCTCAATGGCCATCCGCGTCGAGACCTTCCGGCAGCTCGGCCTCGAAAAAATCTGGCCAAAGACTTTGAGTGATGACCTGTCACTCGGCCCCGCCGTCAAAAAAGCCGGCTTGAAAGTTGCTTTTGTCCCCGCCTGCTTGGTGGCTTCCTACCAATCCATCACCTGGCGAGAGCTTTTTGAATTTGCCCGAAGACAATTCTTAATCACTCGCGTTTATGCCCCCGGAACCTGGTGGTTCGGCTTATTGAGCTGTTTTACCTCGGTCTTGGGCCTATGGGCGACAGCCGCCATCGCAATCTATGCCGCAGCAGCCAAAGATAAAAACCTTCTTCTTTATGCCGCTGTCCCCATCGTCTTCTTCGTAAGCCAGCTAACCCAGGCAATACTCCGCCAGAAAATGGCAGGTAAATTGCTCGAAAAAGATTGGCCGCAATTAAAACCCGCCTGTGCCGCCGACATCCTCGCCTTCTGGGCCTGGTCGATACTGCTATTATTTTTTATCATTTCTTCCGCCTTTGGCAATAAGCTCTGCTGGCGAGGAATATGCTATAAGCTCCGCAGCCCAACCGATATAATCATCCTCGGCAACCAGGATTATCCTTGATTCCCGTCGCCACAAACGTTATAATCACAATTAGTAAATGCAAGTATTATTACAGCGCCGCTTAGAAACTATCTCAAGACGCATGACGTCATTCTGAGCGCAGCGAAGAATCTCTCTTTTTGACAGGCCAGACCCTTCGCTTTGCTCAGAGCCTGCCCTGAGCTTGTCGAAGGGGTGACAGTTTTTAGATAGTTTCTTAATAGCAAAAGCGATGGCTTTAGCTTAAAAACTGTTTTGGATTTTGGTAATTTCGATTTTGAATTTGTCCTTCGACTTTGCTCAGTCCTATGGACTCCTAACGGAGGATGGTGAGCTTGTCGAACCATTTCGTATTTCGAGATTCGTATATCGAATTTACATAACTTATATACCATAAGACAGTATCAGTAACGAGTAAATCTAAGCAGCGCTGTAGTAGTATTGCCCGGGTGTTTTTTAGCTGGAGGAATATATGAATCTTTCAAAAGCCGTTTCAATGAATATCTCGCGGGGGCTGGTCTTTGCCGGGTTATTCACGGTATTATTCTTTTGTCTCCCTTCTTATGCCAGATATAGCGGCGGCACCGGCGACCCAAACGACCCTTACAAAATCGCAACGCCACAAGACCTGAACGACATCGGCAACCACCAGGATGACTGGGACAAAAACTTTCTTTTGGTCAACGATGTCAACCTCGCTGAATACACCGGCACGCAATTCAAGATTATTGGAAGGTGGGTATGGTTTGATGACCCCAATAACAAATCATTTACTGGTATTTTTGATGGCAACGACCACAAAATCTGGAATTTTACCTGGGTTTCTGCTGGTAGAAACGCCATTGGACTATTTGGATATGTGGGAACCAGCAGCAAGATAAAAAACCTTGGCTTGGAAAATGTGGATGTGAATGAGCTATCAGGCTTGTATGTCGGTGGCCTAATGGGACGGAATGCAGGCAATATAATCGATTGTTATTCGACAGGCAAGGTTTCGGGGACGCAGTATTATATCGGCGGCCAGGGCAGTAATCATATCAACTGGTTACGCGAAATACCCGGCGTTCGTGTCGTGGCTATCTGTGATGCAGATAAGAACTTTCTTAACCGCGAAGAGAAAAAATTCAAGGGCCGCGGCGATGGTGCCAAAGGCGTTGTTTCGGGAAATCCTTGAGCATATCAGTCGATTAAAGATGGTGGTCTCATCTCCCAGAGATGGATAATGCTAAGAATTGCTGAAAAACTTGATTTTGTGACACGGAGTACGATTGAGGTACGTCAAATGAAGATGATTGACAGCCAAATTTGTGTTTTAAAGACTACTCTGGCTGAAAAAACTTCGAGATAAAGTTAAAATCCTAATTTTTTAAGATAGGTTTGATATTCTATTAGAAATGAAGCTCTGTGGTGTAGCTGAGCAATAATATGCAGGGTTATATGGGAAATCCCAGCTTATATAATTGGGAGTACCAAAAAGTGTCGGATATGTGGAGGAAAGCTATGTGTCACTTTAGCAAAAAGTTTCTCGTTCTGTTATTATCGTCAGTGTTGTCGGGTTCTCCCGTTTTTGCTGTAACTTGTCCGACAATCGATGTTCCATACACAGCAAATACTATTATGGTTGACGGCAACAACGCAGATTGGGCAGGAATCAAAAGCAAAGGCAAAGGTATCAGTTTTTATAAGGGGGATGGTCATAATGGTACGCCCACAAATCTTGGAACCACTATTTGCGGACAAATCAATAATGAGGCAGATTGCCGCGTCGATTTGTGGCTGGCCCACGACTCAAACTATCTATACGTACTTGCCGAAGTTAAAGATGACAATTACGAGCCGTTTGACGCCAATAACCTGAACAATATGGCTTATTTGGAAGATACGCTGCATCTGTATATAGATTCCACCAATTCGAGGATGGCAAACATACCTTATCCGCCGATAAATACCCAGGCAGGTTATGAACAATTTGGTATCAGCACAGACAAAAACATTTGGGCGGAAAACATCGATTTCACAACATCAACTATAACTCCTGCACCACAGGGGTCATATCCAGACGGAATTTATTGGGTCGTTCAATGCAAGGCTCGACAGTTGGTGAATGGATATTTATACACATTTGAAGAACGTATTGCTCTGTCTGGCCGACCTGGGAAAAACATGGCCCCGCTGGTGGTCGGCAACAGCTACGGTTTTGACGCCGAATTCTGCGACGCAGACAACGGAGTACAGTTACAGGGGTATATCTGGTGGTCGAGCGACGGTTCGAAAGATGCCTGGAACTACGAGAATTTATGGGGGACAATGACACTAATGACACTGAAAATACCCGCGGATATAAATGGCGACAACAATATAGATTTCATCGATTTTGCTTTATTTGCTGAACAGTGGCTGGAAACCAATTGTAATGACTGTAATGGCGCAGACCTTAACGGCGATGGAACTGTGGGATTCGATGACCTGTGGCAATTTGCCGAAAACTGGCTTAAGACAACTTCGTTGCCTGACCCAGCAATCAATCCAAATCCCGCAGATGGAACCACAAAGGTCAGTACAAATGTTGTTTTAAACTGGACCCCTGGTGCAAGAGCCACGTCACACGATATATATTTTGGCACCCAGAGCCCAGGTTCTTTCCAGAGAAATCAACCGGAGAATACTTTTGCCCCCGGTACTTTAAGCAGCCGGACAAAATACTATTGGCGTATTGATGAAGTCAATTCTAATGGTAAAACTACTGGCATTGTATGGAGCTTCACAACAGATGGTAAAGTGGTCTGCTTCCCAGGCGATACTCTCGTTTGGGTTGATGGAGCACTTGTGCAAATCTCAACGGTTAGCCCAAACAAAAGTTTTGGTAGGCTTTGCGACAACACCCAAACATTATTCTCGAAAGAAATCGAGAAATTTGAAGAGCACCAAGTCGCGTTCGACTGCTACGATATAATCCTCGAAAATGGGGCGAGCATAAGCGTTGCAGATAATCATTACTTTCTTCTCGATTCTGATAGGTGGGTCTCCGTGCATGAACTGACTCACGGCTTAAGACTGCAATCGTTGAATGGCCCAATTGCCATAAAGTGCGTTGTAAAGAGAGCAATGCCTCTTGTCGGCAAGGTCTATAACCTAAAAATTAAGGACTCTGACCGATATTTTGTTGGCGAAGACGGCGTCGTTGTGCGGGACTATTAACCGTCGGGTCTGGCAGACCGAGCCGAATGACCCTGACTGGCGGCCTGACTGTGATATTTCCCAGCCGAAGGATAATTTTATTGATGTGCTTGATTTAGCCATTTTCTGTGAAAACTGGCTGGAAGGCACGTAGAGAATTAGTTGATTAGTTAATTGGTTATTAGTTAAGTTACCAGCCACCACTCACTAATCACCAATCAAAGACCAATAGTGATTTACCCCGTCGGGACTATTGAATATCCGCAATGTCGCTTTGTGGTTTGCCCGCCAGACGTTCGGCGGGCGAGCCGACAAGATATATCCTGTTTTTGCCGCTGCGTTTTGCATCTAATAGTGCCTCATCGGCCCGCTGGAAGATTTCCTGTGCTGTCGAACCATCTCGCGGAAAGCTCGCCAGCCCGCCGCTTATTGTCAAAAGTCCCTTACCCGCAGGCCCTAATAAATGCAGCTCTGTCTTTTGCAGTTCTCTTAGCAGCCTGTTTGCTATAATGATGGCCTCCTGAGGATGCTCAGCCATCGCTGAGCGTCTCTCTGCTTCTTTGCCATCGACTTGTCGGGGCTGTGGCACATCCCAGAACACGACGGCGAACTCGTCCCCCCCGATTCTGCCTACTACATCGTGCTGACGGCAGCATCGCCGCATCAAAATAGCAGCCTGTCTTAAAATCTCATCACCGGCACGATGACCATAAGCGTCATTGTAGCGCTTGAAGTCATCAATATCGAAAACAAGCAGTGTCACCCGCCCGTTCTCATGCCTGGCCTGCTCTAAAATCTGCCTGGAAAATTCCCAGATGTATCTTCTGTTCTTTAGCCCCGTTAAATCATCCTCTGTAGCCAGCTCTTCAAGCAATTCTATCTTTCTTTTTGTTTTTGCATCGATGCCCCGCACCAGTCCCTCGACTCCGCTCGGGACGGTGAGCCCGTCGAACCGTTGACCTATCGATTCCTCTTTTGCCAAAATTTCGCCGGCGCCCTTGCGACCGAACAATTGATGCGGGGCAAAAATATACGATTCCAGATATGAAAATTGAATCGGACAAATCAGATAATCATCGGCTAATCTCTTGCTGTCGAAACCTCTGCCGACAAGTTCCATCGCCGTCGGTTCTTCAGCCATTTGCGCAAGAAGAATAATCTTCGCGTCACGATTGGCCTCTCTTAATGCCTTCAGAGCCGAGCTTAATTTGCCTGATGTCCCTGATATCGTTACCGCGATGCCTGTAAAGTTATTTTTCGCCGCAGCGTCAACCCCATCGTGTATATTGCTGGACACTTCACAGAGCGATGTCGCCTCATTTATATCTACAAAGGCTTTGCTAATGTCCCCTATCAGCAAAATTTTGTCTGTCTTGCCGTTCAATCGTTTCATTGTCTCACCATCCAACCGTTCCCGCATTCACTCATTTACGCATCTACGCATTTACGCTTCACGGGCCGCCGGCACCAGCCGAACACTTCATTCTACGGTCGGCAGGCCCTCCAGGTTCTTTTTCACCTGCTCAGCATAGAAACTATTCGGATACAAGCTGACAAAGCTCGTCAGAGTATCCCTCGTCTCCGATAAGTATTTTTTCTTCGACTCCAGATTCGAGCCCTCCTGCTGACGCCACAAACTAATTTTCAAAAGTCCCAGCTCATATAATGCTTGCATCCCCCCATCGCTCTCCTGAAAAGCCTGATGTATCTGGCTCAATTTCTCCACCTGTTGTCGCTCGTCTGTAATCAATTTCGCCTGCGCCAAAAGAATATTATCACGAAGCCCGTCCTTGTCGCCTGTCTGCCGCAATAATTCATTGAGGTGATACTCATAATCCAGGCTGTACGGATTTAGCATAACAAATTTCGCCAGTCGTTCAGCCGCGCCCGGCTCACCCATCCGATTCTCAGGCCCTATCAAAAGTCGCAGCTGATTCAATCTTCTCTGAAGCTCGCCCAGCTTAAACTCTGTCATTACAGACTTATCAGGCCGACGGAATAAACCAAGCAATGAGTCGCCCTGTGACTGTTGTTGCTGTTGCCTGGCGGACAACCGCTTCTCCACCGTTTCCTGTGCTTCGGCGGCAATCTTATCCGCCACTTCGAATTTACCGGCGCCAGCCCAATCCTTGGCAATTCTCCACCGTGCCTCCAGCGATTCACTGCTTTTGGCAAACTCCTCATAAAGACGATGCCATATCAACAAAGAGTGGCGGTGCGGATAATCACTGCAAAAATGCAATGTCTCCTTCTCGCCCAGCAGCCTGATATCCGGGCTGTATTCGCTCAAAATCGCTTTGTAATAAAGCGCTATCGGCATCCGATGGCTCTGCGGACGCAGCTTTATAAACAAATCATATTGCTTCTGTAGCTCTCGCTTTTTCTCCTGATAGTTTAGCTCCTCCGGCACTATAAACCAGTTTGGCCAGCGGTCCTGACTGAGCTCATATTGCAATTCCCTTTTTAGCTCCGCTCTCAATGCTATCGCCTCATCGGGATAAGAGACACCTGCAAAATATTTGCGCATTGCAGGGTTGGTGATTGTTCTGTCGAGCAGTTCAGTTATACTGTGGTCGCGAAATTCACTTACGTTCTCCGAATTATTCTTGGCCACATAAAGCTGATAGTCCAACTCGTCAAAACCAATCTTTACTTCAAATAAAATTGTAGCTGTCAAAACCGCTACAGCGGTAACAATCCACACCAGCCCCGGCCGATAACGCGTCCAATGCCCTATCCCCAGAACAATTCCGGCTATACACAACGCGTCAAACCACGCACAAATCCAGGGTGCGAAAGAAAACCCCCACTTAATAGGCTCTACCCCTTTTGCACCACCGAAGTATCCCCAGTACAGAAGCTGCGGCGCCATACACAAAGCAAGCGCAATAAACCGCGAACGAAACCGCAGCGGTCGGCACGCCGCTCCAAAGCAGCTTATCAAAAGACAAAATGCAAAACCGGGCAGATTGGCCAGCCAGCCCACCATCAGCACAAACGGTATGCTGTCGCTAAAGCTCATAAGTTGCGATTCTAAAACCGGAACAACCGCCAGAACGCCCATAAGCAGACCCAGAACGACAATCTGCCAGGGATATTCAAATATGCTTACTCCTGTCATAATAGATTGGTCCAGCCGCCAGAATTCAGGAAAGCTTAGGGCCTCAATGTCGAACGACCAGAACACCCCGCTGACTATCTTCGACCAGATAAGACAGCACACGCCAAACCCAACAATAGCAAGCATCCAGCACCTCTGGACATTCCTGTGGCTGTAGTGCAGCGCGGGGCCAACAGTCAAAAAAGACTTCGACGTAACTATGGGTGTTCTTTCATCTTGTTTATTATTTGCGACCATAAATCATTTATGTCTTTGTAGCAAAACGTAAAGCTCAAAGCTTAATCCGCCTCAGGCGGATAAAAGTGCGAAACTATGGAGTAAGTTTACTATTCCACAGTTTTACGTTTTTCGCTTCGCGCTTTTATGTCCCTTCACCGCTGGTAGCAAGATAAGCAGTCTGCTCGGCTGTGGGTTTGTCTATCTGAATCGACATTGCCTTCAGCTTCAGCCTGCTTACAAGCTGTTCTATTTCAATCGGGACATTGTGGACCGCAACAGCCAGCTTTCCACGCTTTTTTACCACGAATTCGGCCTCCAGCGCCTGCGTTGCAAAGCTCATATCCATCACGCAGGCAGGATGTCCCTGGGCAGCAGCAAGGTTAATAAGACGCCCTTCTCCAAGAAGATAAATTCGCTTGTTATTTTTGAGGACATATTCATCAACGTGCTTATGCACATTACGATTGACTTTTTTACTCATCCTCCGCAGCGCCGGTATGTCTATCTCAACGTTGAAATGCCCGCTGTTGGCAACAACCGCTCTGTCCTTCATAACACCAAAGTGCTCGGCACGAATAATACTTTTATTACCTGTGAGCGTTACGAACAATTCGCCGACCTTCGCTGCCTGTGCCATCGGCATAACCTCAAAACCGTCCATAGCAGCCTCAAGGGCCTTGATAGAGTCGGTCTCGGTAATGATAACGATAGCGCCCATTCCTCTCGCCCGCATAGCAAAACCCCGGCCGCACCAGCCATACCCTGCTGCAACAATCTTTTTGCCTGCCATTAAAAAATCGGTCGCACGAATAATACCATCCACCGTTGACTGACCCGTGCCGTAGCGGTTATCAAATAAGTGCTTTGTTGCTGCATCGTTGACCGCAATGACCGGGAACATTAGCTTGCCTTCATTGGCCAATGCCCGCAGCCGAATGACCCCCGTAGTGGTCTCCTCCATACTTGCAATGATTCTTCCCGCATCCTTCTTTCGCCGAGTATGCATCTCGTTGACTAAATCAGCGCCGTCGTCGAACGTAATGACCGGCTTATTGTCGAGCGCCGAATTGATATGCTTGTAATACGTGCTGCGATTTTCACCACAGATTGCAAACACCGGCACCCCAAAATCCTTCACCAGCGAAGCCGCCACTTCATCTTTGGTAGATAACGGATTGGATGCGCAAAGAACGACATTGGCGCCGCCGGCTTTTAACGTCCTGGCTAGGTTCGCCGTCTCAGCGGTTATATGCAAACAGGCTGAAACGTTCAGGCCTTTCAACGGCTTGCTTTTAGCAAACCTCTTACGAATGGTAGCCAGGACGGACATATCGTAATCGGCCCATAGAATCCGTTTTTTCCCCTCCGCTGCCAGCGACAAATCAGCTACATCATATTTCATCGACTCATCCTTTCAAAAAAACTCACGACATAAGTAATATAACCTGAAACAACAAACCTTGCAACCTTTTATCCGCAATAACGGGTGCGATTCATTTTTGTAGGTAGATTATTTTCACACGACGTAGCACGGGCTTCCAGCCCGTGCAAACACGGCCAAGATGGCCGTGCTACTTTCTTTACCTACAAACGTGAAGCACACCCCGCAATAACTAAATCCGCAAAACAGGACGCAAAATTCTCAACTACATATCCTCTGACAATTACAAGCTCCAAAATAGAAGAAATCCAATAGTGTTGTTGATTTCTATCGTGTTTGATTTATTAGCTGGCCCCAAAGGATGCCGGACTATGGTTAATTCTGGGGAGTTTTACTGCCGGAATTCTGCGATTTCCTGAACTCCAGAAATCGCAGGTATTCCTGCAGCTGCATAGCTTCCTGCTGCTGTCCGGTATCCAGCATAATCTTGAGCATTTTCTGCGTCATACTAATTGCATCGTCAAGTTTTCCCGCCATTGTGGTTGCCCTTATCAAGTTGAAATTATTTGCAAAATCGTCGGGTTTCAAATCGACCGCCTTTTGAAAATACCTGACAGCTTCCTGAAAATCCCCTTTCTGTGCATACACATCGCCAAGCTGCGAGTAACACTCGATTGCCTCCGGCCTCTTGGCTGGCATAGCATCGTAAGCTTCGGCAGCGATACGAAACTGCTCCGCAGCTTCTTCTAACCTATTGGCCTCTTTCAACATTACGCCAAAATTGTAGTGGAGAAATAGCAGCTCATTCTTAAATTGCTCGCCGCTGTAGCGGGCAAAGGCTTTATGATAAATATCAATGGCCTCCTTAACTTTACCCTTATCAGCAAAGATTGACGCCATCACGCTGTATGCCCTCACGGACACAGTCGGGTCGGCAAGCGCTAATTCGTCTAATTTGGCCAGCACCTCCGGCAGCCTGCCTGCCCAGGCAAGCTGTTCCGCCTGGTTGGCAAGTGCGCGCCCCCTCAGTTGTTTTCTCATATCCAGGGCCTCTTCTGCGCTCTCTCGTGCCACCGGCGCAAGCAAATTATCCATCGGAGCATAATCATCCGTCAAAATCATCCCTTTTGACTTCTCTATGAGACCGGCAATCTCGGCATCGCTCAGATACCAGATTTGCTCATTCACCGCAAATCCCTCACAAACTTTCTCCAGGTCCAGCTTATGCTTCGCCGCTATCACAACGAAAGTATTACGGTCATCCGGCTTAACATTGTGTTCCGAGATTACAGAAACAAAACCAAATGTCTGCTTGAGTGTATTGACGAACGCCCCCAGAAAAAGCCCGCTGTCAAAAACTTCTATCATTTCTACCATATAGATGCCGTCGTCGGTAAGCAGCCTGGACAGCTTTCCATTAAATTCACGTGTGGTCAGTTGATACGGCACCGAGTAGTCGCTCAAAGCATCCTCATATATGAAATCATATTTTCTCGTCTCTTTACCCAATTGCTGCTGGAGCATCTGCTCAACATAATTACGCGCATCGAGCCAGATAGTATTTATGGTGGTATTTGGGTCGAGGCCGAAAGTCTTCATCGCTGCCCTCGTAACCCCGGGGTCAATTTCAACAACATCGATATTGCTTGTCGGCCAGATTCTTTCCAGATATTGTGGCAGCACATAACCGCCTCCCCCAATTATCAAAAAAGATAGCTTTTCTTTGCTCTTGCTGAAGCGGTGTGTTACCGCAGCCATAATCTGCTCGTATGGATACCTCAAATTGGATATCTCACCGACTAATATCTCGCTGTGTATCAATCTATCCTGCATAAATATCCTTCGCTCAGGGTCCCCGCCCATATTTTTCACCATAATGTGGCAATACTGGGTCTCATCTTCGTAAATCACAGCCGGGTTGCGTTGCCCTCTTAGTCCTAACTTTGCACTTGCTTTCTCTGTCCATTGCCACGGCGATACTCCCATAACCAGCACACATACAAAAAGTAATGCACACACTCGCGTTATCCACGATTTTATCCCATACAAAACGGCCATCAGCATCATCGCCCCCCCCACCGCCCAGATAATCGAAACCGTCCCCATAGCGGCTATCAGATAATAACCGGCTGCAAATGTCCCCGCAATGCTGCCTGCCGCACCCCACGCATAAATATCGCCGACTGTTTTGCCGGTCGGCAGCCCCCTCTCAAGTGCCATCTTTGCCGCCACCGGACTTATTGTCCCCAGAAGCGTTGACGGCAGCAAAAATACCAGCGATACGTGCAGAAAAATTCGCACCGGCCAGCTAAACTGCCACAGCCACGTCCACTCGCCGGTAAAATTGTTCAAAACAATTGTAACAACACACGCCGCCGACGATATGGCAAACAGCACTGCTAGCGACTTTGCAGGACGAAATCGGTCGGCGATTCTTCCGCCTAAATAATTGCCGATGGTTATTCCTGCCAGCACAACCCCAATAACGCTCGTCCAGGTGTAAAGTGATGAGCCGAGCCACCTCGCAATAATCCGCCCGGCCACAAGCTCCAATACCATAATGCAAAAGCTCGATATGAACACCGTCGCGCACGGAACAACCAGCGACCTTTTCGCCTGCGCCTCGCCCACATCTTTTTCTGCTTCAGCCATTTAGCAGCCCTTTCTTGTATCTTATACGCTTTGCCCCAACTTGTCGGGGCTGATATGCTCTAATGATACACCGTTCTACTTACTCCGGTCAACCAAAATAACCTCCCCTTATTAAGATCCAGTCGCTCCAGAGACGCTAACTTGCGCCATTGACTTCACACAATCCCTTTGCTATTATATTTTGCGTAAAGTCATTGTTCTTTTTGATTTTTTGAAATTGTTGCGGGAATAGACCGGATGCCTGACATCCCATCCAGAATTATAGACCTTATCGAAACCTTCGACCGCAATATCGAAGATTACAAACGGCAGGGATATCACGAGGCAGGGGTGCGGAAGGAGTTCATCGACCCGTTTTTTGAAGCGCTGGGATGGGACGTAGCAAATAAAGGCGGAATAGCCGAGGCATATAAAGATGTAATTCACGAAGATGCAATCAAAATAGGCGGAACAACAAAAGCGCCCGATTACTGCTTCCGCATCGGCACGACAAAAAAATTCTTTGTGGAAGCCAAAAAACCTGCCGTCGATATAAAATCCGAAATCAGTCCGGCATATCAACTTCGCAGATACGCGTGGTCTGCGAAACTGCCATTGTCAATTTTGACAGATTTTGAGGAGTTCGCAGTTTATGACTGCCAGATTCGGCCAAACGTAAACGACAAGCCATCGACAGCGAGGATTTTCTACTGCGGTTATAAAGAATACGGCGATAAGTGGGAGCAAATCGCAAAAATATTCAGCAAAGAGGCGGTTTATAAAGGATTATTCGATAAATACGCTTCAGAAAAGACAACAAAAAGAGGCACAACTACAGTAGATAAAGAGTTTCTGGCCGAGATAGAAGAATGGCGAAACGTTCTGGCAAAAAACATTGCGATTCGCAACGGTAAACTATCCGTTTATGACCTTAATTTCGCGGTGCAAAAGACCATCGACAGAATTTTATTTTTGAGGATATGCGAAGACAGAGGCATAGAGCGCAGCGAACAACTTTTAGGGCTTATTAACGGCTCAAGGATATATCCGCGGCTATTTGAACTTTTCGAGAAATCCGATGAAAGATATAATTCGGGCATTTTTCATTTTCGCAGGGAAAAAGACAGGCCGGAATCACCTGATGAACTGTCGGCAAATCTAAAAGTCGATGATGATGTCCTAAAGAAAATCATCAAAGATTTATACTATCCGTGTCCTTATGAATTTTCCATTATGCCGGCGGAAATTCTGGGGCAGGTTTATGAACAGTTTTTGGGCAAGGTGATTCGGCTTACCGCCTCTCATCAGGCAAAGGTGGAGGAAAAGCCGGAGGTCAAAAAGGCAGGCGGAGTTTATTATACGCCTTCGTATATTGTTGATTACATTGTAAAAAATACGGTCGGCAAACTGTTGGGGGCCCTCCCCAACACCCTGAGCGAAGTCGAAGGGTCTGATTATGACGGTCATTGCGAGGAGGCCGAAGGCCGACGTGGCAATCTCAAACCCCTGACCCCGAAACAAATTGAAAAGTTAAAAATTCTTGACCCTGCCTGCGGTAGCGGCTCATTTCTTATCGGTGCATATAAATATCTTCTCGATTATCATCGGGACTGGTTCCTTGCTAATAACCCTGCCAAATACAAAAAAGAGATTTATCAGGGTAAGGGCGGACAGTGGTTTTTGACGATTAATGAGAAAAAAAGGATTTTGTTAAACAATATTTACGGCGTGGATATAGATTCGCAGGCGGCAGAGGTAACGAAACTTTCCCTTTTGTTAAAGGTTCTTGAAAATGAGACGCAGGAGAGTTTGAGATTGTTTCATGAGCGTGCGCTGCCGGACTTGGGGAATAATATCAAGTGCGGCAATTCATTGATTGGGCCGGATTTTTATCAAAAGCAGCAATTAAACCTTTTTGGCGATGAGCAGCAGAGAAAGATAAACGCCTTTGACTGGCAAAAAGAATTTTCACCTATCTTCAAACAAGGCGGCTTCGACGCCGTTATTGGCAATCCGCCGTATGGGGCTTCGCTTAATAGTAATGAAAAAACATTCTTGGCTAATAAATATACTTGCCAGAGCTATCAATTAGATAGTTATCTGTTATTTCTTGAAAAATCAATTTCTTCGCTTCTTTGCAAAAATGGCCTATTAGGTATGATTTTTCCTAATCCTTGGCTTACTAACTTACAACAAGATTCTACAAGAAGATTTATTGTAAAAAACTGTTCATTAAAAGAAATTTTGCATTTTAAGTTTAAAGTTTTCAAAGGGGCCACGGTTGACACGCAAATAGTCATTCTCGAAAATAGAAAACAAAAGCATAATATAGTCAAAGTTAAAATAATTGAAGAACTTCAAGAAAACAAAGGACAATTTAACTGCTTAGAAGTAATCGAACATAATCAGAATGAATGGGAATTGCTGGATGGGGGCGTCATAAATATTTTTCTTTCAAAATACGAAAAGGGGTTACTTGCAAAAATAAAACAACAAAAATTTGTGCTTGAGAATTTTTTTGATATTAACGTTGGGGTAAAACCATATCAAAGAGGAAAAGGCAAACCTTCTCAAACTGAGCAGGTTGTTAAAAGCAGGCCATTTGATGCGACTTATGCTAAAAATAAAACTTTCAGACAATATTTGCGGGGCAAAGATATTGTAAAATATGCAATCTTACCGAAAGAGAAACGTTTTATTAGTTATGGTGTTTGGTTGGCAGAACCTCGGCCTGCAGCTAATTTTGATGCCCCAACAAAAATATTTATGAGGCAAACTGGCGACAGTCTTGTAGCCGCCATGGATAAGTCCAAATTTCTATGTTTAAACAATATGCATGTTTTAGTCCCAAAGGATAACGATATAGCCATAGAATATTTTTTAGGATTGCTAAATTCAAAACTCTTAAATTTTTACTATCAGGGGCTAAATCCAGAAATAGGAGAGGCTCTTGCTGAAGTTAAAAAAGAAAACGTTGCACAATTGCCTATTCGCAACATAGATTCCCCCAAACCAGATGAGGTGAAAAAGCACGACAAAATGGTATCGTTGGTAGATGAGATGCTGGGGTTGCGTAAGAAGGTTTCAAAGATAAAGAATCCTGATGAAAAGACGCAAATTCAACGGCAGATTGATTCGACGGATGAGCAGATAGATAAACTCGTTTATGACCTCTACGGCCTGACAAAAGAGGAAATAGAAATCATTGAAGGAGATAAATAATGAGCATTGAAAATTTATTGAAGCGATTAGCACGGTCATATGTCTATTTTCCTTTTTTATGTGCCAGTTTTGTTTTTGGGCTAATGTTATTGTTTTACAGAGAACTTGATTGCACTATCCGAACTATTTTAGTGCCTGCTTTTGCTGTTTACATAATTGGCACTTCAATTATTGGTTATGTATACTTTGAACTTGACATAACAAATTGCGTTAGGGCGAATAAAAAGGGAGAAACACCCTCGCCACAACCCTGGCCCGTCATAGTTATAATCTGGGTTGTCCATGTAATCTGGTTTTCGTTCTTAATATATTATTTGTACTATAAAAGCGTGTTATGAACAGAGGGATAATGGGGACACCAACCGTTTTTTGGCCAAACCAAAATTTACCCGCCGTTCTTTCGCTTTAAGGCATTTCTGCGAAGCAGTAAAAATTCAAAGCATAAACCCGATTGAAGCTTGTTTCAGAAAGGGTTTAATTTGAATTTAAGGTGCATTTATACACTGCCTTAAAGCAACTCTCTGTGGTCTCAGTGTGCTCGGTGGCTACAAAAATCTCTTTTGCGCCTTTTTGTGGCTATAAAAAACCGTGTTACTTGTCCGCCATAGCCTTGGCGAAGGCGGAATCTGTGTAAATCCGTGTCAGAAATTCTCTCCACGTGACGTCAGTTTTTATCTTTGTATTGTCTTTTTTTGTGTCTAAATCCGTGTAATCTGTGTAATCCGTGGTTAAATTCCTGTCCATTTGTGTGAATTCGTGGTTAATTTTTTATCTTTTTTGGTGTCAAAATTTTTATTGAAAATACAAAAGGAGTTTGGTATAATACCGATAATTGGGGAAGGCCCCCCAAACGGGGCTGCGGAGTCCCGCACGCAACGGAACAGCCCGCCCTGAGCGCAGTCGAAGGGCCTGTCCTGCCTGTCCCGAGCTTAGTCGAGGGAGTCGAAGGGCAGTTCCACGAATCAGACAGTTTTGCCCACAAAAAATTCAGAATGACAGAAATATTGATTATTTCTCCATATTCTTTATATGTTCTATACCTTATACGCAATACGAAACACGCTATACGAGAATCGAGTATCCAGAATCGAGCAACGATTTATGCAAAACAAACCCAATTTCCTATAGCAACAAAAGGAACACAACCTTCTTTTTAACAAAGGATTATGAACAAATAACTATGAACAATGAACCAATAAAAACAAACCCAATCAAACCCAACTACCCCTTTTGGGGTGTTTTCCAACCTCACCAAGTGTCCAATTTCACCTTATGCCCTTATTTCTCTCCAATCATCCCATTTTTCCTATTTTCAACCAGTTTCACCCACACCAGCTCGTTTCTATGGGGCTTATTTCCCTTTCCATTCAGATACACCATAAAATACCTCTCGCTTCGTCCGCATACCTGCCCGCTATCATTTTCAACAAGAATTTCAGCCGTCTGGCCCACAAATTGCTGCCGATATGCCGTACCAAGCTCAATATCCAGTTCCCGCAGTATCTGCGAACGCTTTTTTATAACCCTATTATCCACAGCATCTTGCATAACCGCCGCAGAAGTGCCTTTACGCGGCGAAAAGGCAAAAATGTGCATCTTCGCAAAGCCCACCTCTTTAGCCAAATCAATAGTTTGCTGAAAGTCGGCATCCGTTTCGCCCGGAAAACCCGCAATGATGTCGGTAGTTATTGCGGGCCTGTCGAGGCGGGACTTGAGCATTTCAATCTTTTCTCTAAATTCCCCAGTTGTATATTGCCGGCACATCTTTTTTAAGACCGCATCTGAACCTGATTGCAGCGACAAGTGCAGATGCGGCATAATGTTACGATGTTCACAAAAAACATCGAGCAGTTGTGGCGTAACGTCAGCCGGCTCAAGCGAACTCAGTCTTATCCGTGCCAGATTTGGTATTTTTGCCATTTTATCCAGCAAATCAGCCAATTTATCGTTTTGCTCACCTGGCCAGTTTTTTCGCCGGACACTTTCCTGGCCATAAGAACCGAGAAATATCCCCGTTACGACAATTTCCTTATGCCCCGCTTCAACAAGCGTCTGTGCCTCCTGAATAACTGCCTCGACAGGCTTACTTTGAACAAAAGGCCGCACCTTTGGGACAATGCAATAGCTGCAGTATCCGTCACAGCCATCCTGCACCTTTAGAAACGCCCTGGTTTGGCCTTTGAAGGAAACTAATTGCGGCAGACCAAACAGGTTACCGGCTGAATCATCTTTACAGGTAATTGTGGAGCTACTTTCTCCTCTAATTGCAGTTCCTTCGTGCAATTGAGTGTTCAGTAAATCTGACCAGACGACTTTGCCATTGACAATCTGGGTCGCAGTAGCGGCAAGATTGTCTCGATTCCCGACTATAAGAACGTTTTTATTTATCCCGTTTAGCTCGCCGATTTGCACAGTCGCGAGGCAGCCGCAAACAACAATAGCCGCATCTGGATTTATCCTCTGGGCTTTTCGAATGTATTGGCGGCTCTTGGCCGAAGCAGTATGGGTCACGCAGCAGGTATTTACGATGACCAGGTCGCTGTTACCGCAGGACTCGACCTGCTCGAGTCCGTGCTGTTCGAGCAACTGCCGAACCTGCTGGCTTTCATACTGATTTACCTTACAGCCGAGAGTAATTATGGAAAAAGTCCTCATAATGCGGTATAATAAGTTTGTATATCTCGACTTACAAGACTAAACCCAATTTTTCAAATCCACAGAGGATCCTTCGATTCGACTCAGGACAAGCTAAGCTCAGGGCAGGAGCAGAGGACGGTGAGAAAACTGAGAACAATCGGGAGGATACGAACGACGAGCGACGAGTCACGAGCGACGCAATTCATACACGCATCTACTCATATACGCATTTTCTTATTCTCGTTTATCTGCTATTGCAAAAGTCTTTCAAGAAGCTCAATGGCCCGCAAGACCAAAGGATATACCTTCTGCTGGTCTTCACAAGTTAATATCCAATCGTTTTTGTCCGGCTGGCCGGTGTTTGTACAGCCGTCGGTTTTCTTTAAAATGTCATTCCTTAGCTTGTTCAGTGCATCCTGGTATAAGCCCTCATCAATCATTGCCAGTGTAGCATTTATCTTATTGAACAAAGCGTTGGCAGAGTTCGGATTGTTCAGATTATCCGGGTCAAGCTCGTCGATTTGCACAATTGTTTCAGCAAGCTTTTCATCCACGGCTTGCTCGATAGTAATTGTGGTTATAACGACATAATCCGGCTCACTTTCCAAACCCCGGCTATCGGTCACGACAAGCTCGATTGTGTAATTTCCAACGATATCAGGAATAAAAGAGGGATTCATAGTTTCCGGATTAGACAACTGAGCAGCGCTGCCTTGCGGCCTTTCTACAATCTGCCACGAATAACTTAGTGGGTAGTCTCCATCCGGGTCGGAGCTTCCACTGCCATCAAGGGTTACTTCAAAGAGAATCGGAACATTCTGGTCTTGCCCTGCGTTCGCCACAGGTGTGGCATTATCAACACGCAAGGCAAGACTGTGGTACAGTCCTGCTGCGATGGCTACAAAGCCGGCATTGGGCGAAGGGATATCGCACTGGCCATAGTTGTTCCTTCCCCAGGAGACGATGGAGCCATCTGCTTTTAGGCACAGACTATGGTATCCTCCGGCGGCGACGGCGATAAAGCCGCTATTAGGCGAAGGGATGTTGCACTGGTCATAGGAGTTGTCTCCCCAGGCAACGATGGAACCATCTGCTTTGAGGCCCAGATTGTGGTTTGCTCCGGCGGAGACGGCGATAAAATCGGCATTGGGCGATGGGATATTGCACTGGCCATAGTAGTTCCATCCCCAGGCAACGATGGAGCCATCTTCTTTGAGACCCACACTGTGGTACCCTCCGGCGGAGACGGCGTTAAAACCGGCATTGGGCAAAGGGATGTTGCGCTGGCCAGCGCCATTGTCTCCGCAAGCAACGATGGAGTCATCTTCTTTGAGACCCAGACTGTGGTACCATCCGGCGGCGACGGCGACAAAACCGGCATTGGGCGAAGGGATATTGCACTGGCCATTTACGTTCCATCCCCAGGCAACAATAGAGCCATCTGTTTTGAGGCCCAGACTGTGGTAAATTCCGGCGGAGACGGCGGCAAAACCGGCATTGGGCGAAGGGACGTCGCACTGGCCGGCCCAGTTCTCTCCACAGGCGATGATGGAGCCATCCTGCTTTAACCCGAGAGAATGATACCCGCCGGCAGCGATGGCGATAAAGTCGCTATTGGGCGAAGGGATATTGCACTGGCCATAGGAGTTGTTTCCCCAAGCGAGGATTGACTCGGCCAGTGCCTGGGACTCCACCACACATTGGATAGCTATGACAAGCAGTGCTAAAACCAAAAATAAGGATTTGTTTCTAACTATCTTAATCATTGCATAACCTCCCTCAAAAAATCCATAGTATAACGCTTTCAATTTTTCATAACATTACGGACGATTTAACCAAAACGGTTCCTTATCCAAATTCCACATTCTTTGGTCCCAGATAAAAACTATCTGTCTTATCTGTGGGAGAACCTCAACGTAATAAAAGTGGCTTTCTTACCACATCTTCTTTAACACCGTATAGTGTAAATCATGATAGGGGAAAGAAGTCAAAGATTAAGTCCGAAAAATCGTATTTTTTCTTTGAAAAGTGGCATAAGCCATCCTGGCGACCGTAGTTTTATCGTAATTTTCGAGATTTTTTGAGCAGACTTGCCTATCGTTCGACGTGAGGAAAGTATAGGCCGAATTATTGCAGGGATAGGAAAAAGTTGATAAACTATTCTTCGCTCGTTACGCTAAATTAAAAGTAAACCCCGTTAGAAAGCTCGGGTGTGGCTTTTAACCCTGTTAGAGTCTTTTTCTTTCAGGACTCTAACAGGGTAAAGAAAATAGGAGGCTTATATGCTTATACCGAAAAGAATTACTCGCCGCAATTTGCTAAAAGCGGCAGCACTGGTAAGCGCACAATTAGTGATGCGTGATGTTGCGGCAAATGCTCAGGAAAAAGGCCAGCGGCCGGAGCAGGCCGGCGATGTGATGGTGCTCAACCCCCAAAATCGTGTGCCGGTCAGTCTTATCATTGATGACTCAACCTGCCTTGTGAATCTGGCACATTTCTGCATCCCACAATTTGCCGAGGTCTTCCCGGATAACTACAAGCAGGATTGGAAGAAGCTGCCGCGTGAGATACCGGATTCTTTTGTGCGAAAATTTGGCGAGTGGTGCCGTGAGCACAAAATAAAAGGTAAATACAGCATTGTGCCGAACCCTGCCTGTGTCGGCTGGCTCGACCGTGACCTGCCGGGCTGGTCAAAGAAAGAGCTTGATGAAAGTATAAAATTAGTCCGCGAATTTATGATGCCCGATTGGGACATCCATCCTGAAATGGTAACGCACACCTGGGTCATTGACACAAAAACTGGCCGCCCATACCCCGAAAGAAGCTCGCGATTTATGGAGAACTGGGGCTGGACAGACGGCAAATCAGTTGACGAGATTGCAGACTATATAAGCTACGCCCTGCGGATTCTAAAAAATGTCGGCCTGGACTGCGAAGGTATGACGACGCCGGGCGGCTTTGGAAACTCGGTCCTGCCGCAGCTTGCGCAGGCGACATTGCAGGCCTGCCGGGATGTATTCAAGACCGAGATTCCCCACTATTTCCGCCACCTCTTTACCGATGACACAAGCGTCGCGCCACGTGTCGAATACGCCTCCGGCCTGACCGGGCCAGACCCCAAATGTGTTGTGTCTATTATCGGCTGCACGGGCGATTGGTTTGGCAACTGGGACGGCCTGTCACCGGGTTCAGCCGACCAGTGTATTACAGAAGACCCCAAAGCCGGTCGCCTGCCACAGGTCATTGACAAAGGTGAGCCTGCAATAATTGTATGTCACTGGCCGGGGATTTACTTCAACGGCCAGGAAGTCGGATTTAATATCTTTAAAGAGGTTGTCCGTCGGCTGCATCAGCGATACGACAACCTAATCTGGATGAAACTTAGCGAGATTGCCCGCTATTGGGCCGCCAAAGAGCTGACGCAGATTGACAAAGAAGGCTCGCGCATAACCTTCACCGCACCTTTTGCAACAGCGAGATTTACAGTGAGAATTGCGACCGATTCGTTACAAAGTCCCAAACTGCTGGCTAACGAACAGCCGGTTCAATTGCGCCAGGTCAAAGAAATGCTTTCGCTCGAAAGCGGGACCTGGTTCGCTAATGATAAAAATCTGACCGTTTGCTTCGACCTGCCAAAAGGCAAATCAACCCTGGAGCTTCAAAAATAGAGGCAGCCAGCGTTTTAGATAGTGGATTGTATTGTAAGCGGGGTAAAAGGAGGATGGTGCCGCTCACGACCAGAGGCATTGAAATCGAAGGTGTATTTTGGTATGATAAGACTTGTAGTGCGCGGGAGCAGCCCCGACTTATCGGGATCAGCTTAACAAAGGGAAATTTTTTTCGCTCTTGCATCCTGACGCATATTTTACAGTTGCGAAAATGATGAGGATAACGTTAATTCTGCCGGTTGTTTTTTTGTCGGCTATAATCTCAAATGCGGCGCCGGATACGGCTCAGAGTCCTTTTGAAATTGGCGCTGCTACGGCTCCCCGGAGTCAAATCGACAAATTAGTTTTCGGCAGGCTGGAGCAGTTGGGCATTCAGCCGGCTAATATCTGCTCGGATGCCGTTTTTATAAGGCGGGCCTATCTGGACGTGATTGGCACGCTGCCGACAGCTCAGGAGGCCAGAGCATTCATAATAGACACGGACCCGAACAAGTGCAGCATCCTGATTGATAATCTATTGGAGCGCGAGGAGTTTGCGGACTACTGGGCGATGAAATGGAGCGATATTTTGCGTGTTAAATCCGAGTTCCCCATCAATTTGTGGCCCAATGCGGTGCAGGCATATCACCGCTGGATTCGGACCTGCATCAAAGAGAATATGCCCTATGACAAGTTTGTCCGCGAGATGCTGACTGCGAGCGGCAGCAATTTCCGTGTGCCCCCTGTCAATTTCTACCGTGCCGTCCAGAGTAAGGAGCCTCAGTCCCTCGCCCAGGCCGTGGCGCTGACGTTTATGGGCGTGCGGGCAGAGAGCTGGCCGAAAGAGCGTCTGTCCGGGATGTCGGTCTTTTTCTCGAAGGTCGGTTACAGAACCACTGCGGAATGGAAGGAAGAGATAGTTGCGTTCGACCCCGACAAGCCTGCCCTGAGCAGGGTCGAAGGGCCTGCCCTGAGCAAACCTGTCCCGAGCATGGTCGAGGGAGTCGAAGGGGCCGCTGCGCCGGATTCCAATGCCGTGACACAGGCGGCATTCTTTCCAGATGGAAATTCAGTTCGGCTGTCCCACGACCAGGACCCGCGTGAGGTTTTTGCCGATTGGCTGATTTCTCCTGATAATCCCTGGTTTGCACGCAACATCGTCAACCGCATCTGGTCCTGGCTGCTGGGGCGAGGCATTATTCACGAGCCGGACGACATCAGGCCCGACAATCCGCCCAGCAATCCCGAACTATTGGCATATCTGGAGCGGGAGTTGTTGGCGTCCCACTATGACCTCAAGCACATATACCGCTTGATTCTAAACTCAAACACATACCAACTGTCCTCCATTCCCACGACCGACAAACCCGAAGGTGAGGCCAACTTCTCTCATTATCCATTGCGCCGGCTCGAAGCGGAGGTTTTGATTGACGCCATGAACCAGATTACCGGCACGACCGAGAAGTATTCCAGCGCCATTCCGGAGCCATTCACATTCATTCCTGAAAACCAGCGCTCAATTGCACTGGCGGACGGCAGCATCACCAGCTCCTTTTTGGAAATGTTCGGCCGTCCGCCGCGAGACACAGGTCTGGAATCGGAGCGCAGCAATCGCCCCACAGCAGACCAAAGGCTGCATCTATTGAATTCGAGTCATATCCAGCGTAAGATTGAACAGAGCTCCAGGCTTCGAGACCTGATGCAATCCAGAAGGAAACCGCGAGAGATTACGACCGAGTTGTATCTGACGATTCTTTCGCGTTTCCCGACAGATGAAGAGTTGAAAATCATAGAGGCGTATTCAAAGCCCCGCCGTGAAAACAGGCGAGAGGTCGCCTTTGACCTCGCCTGGGCATTGATAAATAGTGCTGAGTTTCTTTACCGGCATTGATGGCAAAAGAAGGAGAATGCTTATGAAGTACTCATCGACATTTAAGTTGGTAATGACGGTTTTTCTTTGGTGCTTAACCTGGATGGCGGCGCCGAAGGCAATGGCGCAGGCCCCAGAGCGCGGACCGGCAATCTCACCGGAGGTCCTGCCCGACCACCGCGTAACGTTTCGCATCCAGGCCCCCAAGGCATCCGAAGTCACACTCCGAGGCGACTGGATGGAGGGAATTGCGTCTGAGAAGCTGTCCAAAGACGACCATGGCGTCTGGTCGGTAACTATCGGGCCGCTTACGCCCGACTTTTACAGCTACTCGTTCACCGTTGATGGCGTTAAAACTCTCGACCCGCAAAATGCCGTCATCAAGCAGGGCGTCAGGAGCCTGGACAATATGTTCTTTCTCGCCGGCGAGGAAGCTGCATTCCAGGACAACAAGCCTGTCCCGCATGGCCAGATTCGCCTGGTCTGGTATCACTCGGGCACACTCGACACGCAGTGGCGTATGCACGTCTATACGCCGCCCGGATACGATGACGGCGGCGATAAGTACCCGGTTCTTTATTTGCTCCACGGTGGCGGCGACGAGGACTCGGGGTGGAGCACAATCGGGCGGGCGGGCTTCATCCTGGACAACCTTATCGCAGCGGGCAAGGCAAAGAGAATGATAGTTGTTATGCCCAACGGCAGCCTCCCTCGCCCGGCAAACATTCCGGCGTTCACACCCGGCACCCCGCCTTCGCCCGAAGTGATGGCTGCCCTTCAGGAATGGTTCACAAATGAGTTGATGAAAGAGATTATCCCGTATGTAGAGAAGAATTTCCGCGTAGTGGCCGATAGAGAACACCGTGCCATCGCGGGACTGTCTATGGGAGGAGGCCAAACGCTCCAAGCCGTAATAACCAATCCCGAACAGTTTGCGTATGTCGCGGTGTGGAGCGCAGGCATCTGGCAAAACGCTACGGACTGGGAGAAGCAGAATGAGCAGTTCCTGAGTAAGGCCGACCAGCTCAATAAGTGGATTAAGCTGTTCTCTATCAGCGTTGGGGACAAGGACTTCACACTCAAGGGTTCAAAGGCACTATCGGAAACACTGGACAAGCACGGAATCAAAAACCAACTGCACATCAGCGGCGGCGGCCACACCTGGATTAACTGGCGTTGTTACCTGAACGCACTCGTGCCACAGCTATTCACCACAGTTCTGCAGGTGTCGCCGGGATTTGACGCTCGCCGAGACGGCATCGAGCGAGGCAAGGTCGAGACAGTTGAATACGACTCAAAGACCGTCGGTGTGAAACGGAAGATGGTGATTTGGACGCCGCCGGGCTATTCGAAAGACGTAAATTACCCCGTTCTCTACTTGCTCCACGGTATCGGCGATAACGAGACGGGCTGGAGGATAAAAGGCTCATCCGACGTCATCCTCGATAACCTATACGCCGACAAAAAGCTGGTTCCTATGATAGTGGTGATGCCCAACGGCCGGGCCAGTGCCGAGCCGCCCCCGGCCAACCCATTCGAGGGCAATCCGTTCGAGGCCTACGCTGCGTTCGGCGATGACCTTATCAAGGATATTATCCCTTATGTTGAGTCGCACTACTCCATCCAGGCCGACCGTGAGTATCGGGCATTGGCGGGTCTGTCAATGGGTGGCGGCCAGTCGCTGAACTTTGGTTTCAAGTTCTTGGGAACGTTTGCGTGGATTGGCGGCTTCTCCAGCGCGCCCAACACGCAACAGGCCGGTTCTCTCATCACCGACCCGGCCGAGGCCGCCAAGAAGCTGCGACTGCTATGGCTTTCCTGTGGTGACAGGGATGGGCTGATGAATGTCAGCAAATCGTTCCACGATGCTCTCGAGGCGATGAAAATCCCTCACGTGTGGCAAGTGGATTCCGGCGGGCATGAATGGCCGGTCTGGAAAAAAGACCTGTGCCTGTTCTCTCAGATGTTGTTTCGGGACAAATAGGCTCTCAGCCGGCCGCTCCCGAACTTTTACTGCGATTTTTGCAGATATGAATATTATTCTGAAAAGGAAACTCGATATGAAATCTCGAACATTGCGTCCGACAGCCGGGCTGGGCGGAATACCTGTCTCTCGACGTGAGGTAATTCGCCGCGGCCTATTCGGCGCAGCCGGGCTGCTGCTGGCTGACCGTCTGGGTTCTGCAACATTGGCAGTGGCACCGCAGGCCAAAGCAAAGGCAGTCATTCAGATATGGATGTGGGGCGGTCCTTCGCAACTCGACACTTTCGACCCCAAGCCCGGTGCCGGCAATGACTATTGCGGTCCGCTGAATAAACCTATCTCTACCAATGTCGATGGAATCATCATCGGCGAGCTGCTTCCCCTTCTGGCAAAGCAGGCGGATAAGTATTCAATCATCCGTTCTATGACTCACGGCATAAACTCCCACGAGACAGCGTCCTACATCGTGCAGACCGGTCGAAAGCCAGGCGATGGGCAGGTTTATCCGTGCGTCGGCGCCGTGGTTTCGTTGTTCAAGGGTTACGACGCCGGATACAGCGGATTGATTCCGCCCTACATTGTTCTGACCGAGCCGCAGGGCCGGTTTTCCGAGGCGGGATTTCTGGGCTCTCGCTACAAACCGTTTGCCACGGGCGGCGACCCGGCGAAAACGCCGTTTGTCGTGGAGGGTGTCGTCGCCCAGGGTATCACCGAGCAGCGGCAGAAAGACAGGCGCGAGTTTCTCCACAAACTGGACACTCTTGGGCAAACAATGAAGAACAATCCGCAGTTGGCAGCATTAGAGCAAAGTGAAAAACAGGCATACAACCTGATTCTGGGTGATGCGGGCAAGGTGTTCGACCTTTCAGACGAGAAAAAGGAGCTTAGAGAGCAATACGGCCTCAACACTTTTGGCCAATCCTGCCTTGCGGCGCGACGATTGGTCGAACGCGGCGTCCCCTACGTTACCATCAATTACAAAGGATGGGACACGCATAAAGAGCATTTCCAGGCGATGCGAAGGAAGCTGCCGGAAATGGATAAAGGTATGGCGACCCTGCTGCAGGATTTGTCCGACCGGGGACTGCTCGACAGCACAATAGTGTGGTGGGGCGGCGAATTCGGCAGGACCCCAAAGGTCCAGACGGAAGCCCCCTGGAATGGCGGACGCAACCATTATGGCAAGGTCTTCTGTGCGGTGGTCGCCGGCGGCGGGTTCAAAGGAGGCCGAGTCGTTGGCGCCTCAGACGCAAAAGGCGAAGAGGTGAAAGAGAGGCCGGTGTATCCGGTTGACCTCATCGCCAGTATGTATGAATTGCTCGGCATAGACCCCGATGGAAAGCTGCCGCACCCGCAAGGGCGGGTGGTCCGCGTAACGCCCTCCGCAGAGGATGGCGTGAGTTTGGGCGGACGTTTGAAAGAAATTATGTAAGCTCACCCCGTTCTTGCTTTCGCAAGAAAGCACGGGGGACGGAGAATGTTAGATTCTATGAAACGATACCGATGGCAAATGATTCTGTGTATGGTGGCGGTCCTGGCAATTGCGCCCATAGCACGAACGCAGCGGACGCCGGATATCGGCTATGTATATCCTGCCGGAGGTCGGCAGGGCGCCACCTTCCAGGCGGCTATCAGCGGTCAGTATTTAGACGGCGCGACCGATGTAGTAATTTACGGCGGAGGGATTAAAGGGACCATTCTCGAACACGTTAAACCGCTCAATGGAAAGCAGATTACCCTGCTGAGAGACAGACTCAAGGAACTGCAAGAGATGATGAAATCCGAGAAGGCGGATGAGCCGAACAGCGTTGCTATCGCAGATACGAATGCCGTTATAAATCCGCAGCCCAAGATGGATAAGGAGGCTATGCAGAAGGAGATGGCCGATATCAAAAAGCAGCTTGCCAATCCCAAAAATCGAATCCGCGACAATCCACAGCTTGCCGAAGACGTTACTATTCGTGTCGCAGTGGCTGCGGACGCTGAACCCGGTGAGCGTCAGTTGAGGCTGAAGACGGCCCTGGGTTTATCCAATCCGCTTACTTTTTATGTGGGGAAACTACCCGAATATAGCGAGAAGGAACCGAATAGCAAGGCGTCGGATACGGAGGTTCTATCGGCGCTGCCGTTGGTTATAAACGGCCAGATTATGCCCGGCGATGTGGACTGTTTTAGGCTGAAGTTAAACAAGGGCGTTCGGCTGGTCGTTGCAGCAAGCGCGAGGGAATTGAATCCTTATCTTGCCGATGCCGTTCCAGGCTGGTTTCAGGCAACTCTGGTGCTTTATGATACATATAGAAACGAGCTTGCATACGTCGATGACTACACTTTTCATCCCGACCCTGTTCTCTTTTACGAAATTCCCCGTGATGGTGACTATGTGCTTGAGATAAAAGACGCCATTTATCGCGGACGCGAGGATTTCGTCTATCGTATCACTGTTGGCCAGCTTCCGTTTGTAACGAGTATATTTCCTCTGGGTGGCCCGGCCGGCGAAAAGACAACTATCCGGATGAAGGGCTGGAATCTGCCGGCGGATGAGCTGACGATGGACGCCAATGATAAGGAGCCGGGAATAATTGCGGTTTCGGTGCAAAAGGGGGAGCTGGTTTCCAACAGCGTTCCTTTTGCAGTGGACACGCTGCCTGAATGCTTGGAACAAGAACCTGATGGCGAGCAGCACGCTTGTCAGCAAGTAACAATTCCAATCATTGTGAACGGGCGCATTGATAAACCTGGAGACTGGGATGTGTTCAGCTTCGAGGGTCGCACCGGAGACAAGGTCGTTGCTGAAGTCTATGCACGCCGGCTCAACTCTCCTCTGGATTCCATTCTCAAGCTGACCGATGCAAACGACAAGAAACTGGCGGTCAACGACGATTATGAAGACAAGGGGGCGGGGCTGACCACGCACCATGCAGATTCCTATATCAGCACTATCCTGCCGGTCAATGGGACCTATTATATTCATTTAGGCGATGCGCAACAAAAAGGCGGAGCGGCGAACAGCTACCGCTTGCGCATAAGTCCCCCACAACCCGATTTCGAATTGCGGGTCGTGCCATCCAGCATCAACGCCCGCGCCGGCGCCACGGTTCCCATCACCGTGTATGCCTTGCGGAAGGACGGGTTTTCCGATGATATTACGCTTGTGTTGAAGGATGCACCAGAGGGGTTTAAGCTGAACAACAGCCGTGTGCCCGCCCAGCAGGAACAGGTAAAGATAATGCTGAAAGTTCCGCCGACGCCAACAAAGGAGTCTATCAGTCTGAGTCTGGAAGGCAGTGCGGTAATCGGCGGGCGGGAAGTCGTGCGGCCGGCCATACCGGCTGACGATATGATGCAGGCCTTTATCTATCATCATCTTGTTCCGGCAAAAGACCTTAAGGTCGTAGTTCTCCCCCGCGGAGCGCCCAAACCCCCGGCGACCAAGCCGGCAGAAAAGCCAAAGCCCAAATCGTGACTATCGTCAGACAAGTCTTGACTATCGTCAGGCAAGTAACCGAAAATAGGTAGCTGCAACTTTGCACAGACAGTACGGGCCTCCAGCGTTGCAGACTATCCCAATCTCTATGTAGCGTGCAAAAGATAATTGCTACTCAAGAGGCAAGACTAAAGTTACCGGCAGGCCTTTGTCGGGGGCTATCAGGAAATTTTTGACCGTGTAGGCGAGCTTAAGCTCTTCTTTTTTATCATCGACTTTAAGCCTCAAGTTAATGACGGCTTTGGAAGGTAAAAGTAACTTCAAAGGCCCGACTTTCTCAGCCCTTTCCATATCAATATCAATGTCTGATATATTTTTAATCTCAAACCACGCAGTGTCTTTTGTCTTATGATAGGGCTTGCCGACTTTAACCGAAGCGTTGAAAATCGCCTCAAGATACTTACTGGTGCCGATTAGCTCTTTCTTATTCCAGACCGCTGTTCGACCTGCAAACAGCGCCTCCTTCAGAGACTGTTCCGTTCTTTCTTTTGCAAAAACCAAAGTTACCGGCCTGTGTGTCAGCTCCTCATCTTCAGAGTCTTTGTAACCGGTTAAGGGAGCGTGAACATCGCTATCTCCCATAATCGTCAGGTTTTTTTCGTTAGCCCACTTATGTGCATCGGAATAGTATGTGCCGCCGTTTACCACTTCGATTCCGCGAAGCCATTTATTTTCATACAGTTTTGTGTGGATATTGAGCCATCCTTTGGCCTCCGGCTTCCAGCCCGGATGATTCCAGAATACAAACGCGCCTTGCTCGTATGCAATTTTGACGGCATCGTTAAAATCCTCGACATCCAGAGCCGGTATATCCGTTACGAATATCGCATTGAAATGTCCCGGCGGCGTTTCACGGGTAATCTCTGCGCCTTTTATAAGCAGTATGTTCTTTTCTTTTGCCTTTGTCTCAACAAGCTCGTAGGGCCGATTGTGATTGGTGGGAATATCTGCCTTGTGAGGGTGGTATTCGATATGGTCCGTTATTGCAATAGCATCAAGCCCATCTCTCCAGGCCTCGTCAACCCGCACGGTCGGCCATACCAGGCCGTCGGAAAATACCGTGTGCATGTGAAAATCGCATTTTAAGGTTTTGTAGTCGAGAATGTCCGGAAAACTAATCTCTCGCCTGCTTTCGCCGAACGCAATTGAAGCGAGCAGAAGCCCGACCGCTACGGCAATCAAAACTACTTTCAATCTCATTTTCATTTGTTCATCCTTTCCTTTTTGTTTTTCTTGACTCTATTTCTAAAGCTGCCGGCTCAAGTTTATCAGTGCCGGATATAACTGCTTATACAACTGATACCGTTTTTCGTAAGCTGCTGCGTCTCTTTTATCAGGTTTAACTCGCCTTTTCAAGCGCACAGCATTTTTTACCGCCGTTGTAAAATCCGGATATACTCCTGCCGCGACGCCCGCCAGAATCGCCGCGCCCAGACACGCCGCCTCCGTAACCTGGGGCACTCGCAGAGGCACCCGACAAATATCGGCCTTTAGTTGCAGCCATAACGGACTTTTCGCCCCTCCGCCGACAGCGTGTAGCTCTTTAATCTTAACGCCGGACTTTTTCAAAAGCTCAAGATTGATGCGCAATTCATACGTCAGCCCTTCTAAAATGGCTTTCGCAATCGCCGAACGTGTTGTCGAAAAGGTCAAACCAACAATCGCTCCTCTGGAGGTCGTATCTAATAAAGGTGTGCCGCTGCCGGCAAAGTGAGGCAAAACCATAATATCTGTTGGTCCCTTGGGTGCATCAGCTAAAATTAAATTGTATGGGTCCCGGCCGCTTTTATTTGCCTGCTCACATTCCCATTTGCACAAGGTGTCTCTGAACCACCGCAGAAGCAATCCGCCGCTGTGATTAAGGGTCATAGCTAAATAAACTAGCGGCACAACGTGGCGATAAACGGAGATATTGCCTTTGCGAAGGGACTGGTTCAACACCGGCGAAGCCATCGCTACCTCTACCACCTCGGCGGTTCCCGTAGATACCATAGCAAGGCCGCTCTGCACAACACCGCTTCCGAGGGCCGCACACGCCTGGTCGTGGCCGCCGCCGGCAAGCAGCATCTCTTTCTTTAATCCTATTTTTTCTGCCGCCTTCCGTGACATCACGCCTACAACACCGCCGTCCTCCGGCCCCAGAGCCGCCAATCGGGTTTTCTCGATGCCGCATTTAGAAAGAATATCATCAGCCCAACTGCCGGCTGCAAGGTCGAACATCTGTGTTCGTGAGGCAAGACAGTGACTTATTGTCGCCTGCCCGCTTAATCGGCGAAGAAAGAAATCCTCATATAGCAAAAATTGATGTGCTCTCTTCCAGACATTCGGCTCTCGGCGCTTCAGCCAGAGCAGCTTCGGCAGAGTATTGATTGTGTGCACCGGCATCCCCGTTCGATTGAAAAGCTCCTCTGCCCCGATGTTTTCTATCAGCCAGCGGTTCTCATCACCTGTGCGGGTGTCCATACCGAGAATCGCTCGCCGAAGCGCCCTGCCATTTTTATCGACAGGGATAACGGCCTCGCCTTGCACCGAAAGCGCAAGAGCCACGGGCGGGTCTTTCCGGCTGCCTTTAACAGCCTCTCCCAGCGCATCCATCGCCAGCTTCCAGACTGACTCTGCATCCTGCTCGGCCCAGCCCGGCTTTGGCGAAAGAATAGAATACTCGCGCCTTGCCTGCCCAACAATGCGACCGTCATTACTAAATACTACCGCTTTGCAGCCGGTAGTCCCTATGTCCAGCCCGATGATTGACATACAGTTATGGTTACTGGTTAATTATTCAAACTGACCGATTTTATTGTCATGCTGAGCCGAAAGGCGAAGCATCTGGCCATAGAATAAGAAAAAGCTATTTGTTCAAAGGCCAGATTCTTCGCTTCACTTCGTTTCGCTCAGAATGACAAGTTACTATATCCTCTTACAAATAAAGCACTTATAATTACCAATGCTATCGTATCGGTCAGTTTGAGTTAATTGGTTAATTGGTAAATTTATCACTCACTACTCACACACTCACCACTGGGGCATTATGGTAATACACCTCCCAGCCAAGGTAATTCTCGAACGCCTCAGCCAGAATCGTTGCCGAGTGTGATAGATTTATCGCAACGTGATGCTCAAAGCCATTCTTGCATATATATTGCAGCAGCTTCTGCAAATTTGCCACTTCCACCACCGCCCGGCTGCCGAATGTATCCAGCCGGTCGTTCGTCAGCGCAGCATCGCCTACATAAGTTCGGATTTTTCCCTGAACATCATCGGTTGTAATCCGCGCAAAACTCACCGGCCCTGCAACAGCTCGTCCTGCCACCGCGCCATAAGTGTTTTCCTCTCCAAGTATGGTGCCAAGTATCTCGGCCGAAGCCATCCTGCATTCCTTAAAGAAGCTCCTCGCCCAGTTGCCGCAATGAAACAGCACACACTTGTTCGGCGCATCTGCATAATTATTGTTCCAGTCCACAAGGGCGCTTGGTTTGCCTGAAGCAAGCTCGAGCGCATACATAGATACAGCGCCCGTAACATCCACCTCACAGGCGCTTGGCATTAACTTCTCGCTCATCATACTCATTAGGGTACACGCGTTGATGCCGAAATTTTGCTGGATAGACGTCCAGCACTGGATAGCAGTAGCGTTCAGGTCATTTTCAGCCATCCAGTCATCCAGCACTGCTCCCAGTCGGGCCATTTTTAATAACGCCGAATCCGGCACCTTTTTGGTTTCGATGTAAGATTTGATTGCTTCGAGGCGTCTTTTAACCTTACGGTCGTTGTCGGCCAGCTTATTTGCTCTGCTAAAAATTTCCGAGAGGTCTATGGTGCTGACGCTGATACCGGATTTTTGCAGCAGCTTCTCACTGAATCGCACGGTATTAAAGGCCCCCGGCCGGGCGCCCACAGCACCAAGCCGGGCATTTTTCAGGCCCTTTACAACCCGGCAAACGCCGACAAACTTGTTCAGGTCGGCCTTAAAACTTTTATCCATCGGGTGAACCGTATGAACGCTCGTCAGCGAGAAAGGATAGCCAAACTGGCGAAGATTGTTGCAAACCGAAATCTTGCCGCAAAAAGCGTCCCTGCGACGCTCCACGCCAAATTCATCGTGCTTATCCGGATACCCCTGCACCAGAATTGGAACACGAATTCTTGATAATTTAATAGTATCAGCAACTGCCTTCTCATCCCCGAAGTTCGGCAGCGCAACAAGGATTCCATCTATCCTGTTTTTCTTTTCCTTGAACAGTGCCGCACACTTCCTGGCGTCCTCCCAGCTCTCAACACCGCCAAGTTTGGTGTCACTCCTGGACAACAGGACAGGTTCTATATTCATTTCTTTGAAGACAGCTAAAACGTCTTTGCGTCCCTCAGTAACAAGCTGGTCAGGGAAAAAGTTGCGGTTGCCAATGATAACCGCTACGGTCGCTCGTGCCATTTATGCCTCCTTTAATCCATATAAGCTATGTTGTTACCACTACCTTCAGCGCCTCTCCGCTCGCCGCCATTCTGTATGCCTTGTCGATGTCCTCCAGAGAAAACGTATGCGTTATCAGAAGTTCCGCAGGTATCACCTTTCGGCTGAGTAAATCCAGAGCCAGTTTGTGTATTGTCGGATGATAAGAAAAAGCCCCCATCACCTCGATTTCACCGTAGTGAATGATGTTGCTGTTTAATGTAACCATTGGATTAGTTTTCGGCAGGCCGCCGAACAATATCACTTTGCCTTTCTTTCGCACGATTTCAACGGCCTCTGTTTGTGTCTGGGCCACAGGGTTTGCACAGATAACGGTATCTGCCCCAACGTTGTTTGTAAGCTTACGCACACACGAAGCTAAATCTTCTTTGACGGGGTCAACAATCGCAACAGGCCCGAAACGGCAAGCCAATTTTCGCCTCTGCTCGCTCGGCTCAGAAACAATTACCTGCGCCCCGCGAGCTTTTGCGATAACAACGTGCAAACAGCCGATTGGCCCTGCCCCCATCACCACAACGGTTTCTCCAAGCCCGGTGCCAATTTTTTGGTGCAAGGCCAGCACCGAGCAGCTCGGCTCTGCAACAGCAGCATCCAAAAATGATAGTCCCTCCGGCATTCGATGCACGATTCCGTTTGTCAAAACTTCGCCGGTAAGAACCATTTTCTGGGCAAAGGCGCCGGGATAGCCGGGCGTAACCCCAAGAAAATGAAGCTCATCGCATACGTTGAACATTCCTCGCTTGCAGTAGTAGCACTTGCCGCAGTGAATGTCGGGTGCAATCGCCAGTCTTTCGCCAACCAAAAAATCGCTGACTTTTTTACCCACGGCGATAATTATTCCGGCCGCCTCGTGGCCGGGGACAACACCACCAACTCCTGCCGGAGGCCCTTCTTTCCATCGCCGCAAATCAGACCCGCAGATGCCGCACGCCTTAACCTGTAAAACTATACCATCATCCGGAACCGCCGGATCGAGGATTTCCCGAAGCTCAAATTTCTCAGGACCAACTAAAAATGCCGATTTCATCGATACCTTCTTTCGGTTTATTTGCGCTTCCGCACAAGTTTCTTACCCACCGCCCCTTCAGGATGGGTCTTGCCGAATTCTTCTTTTGTATAGCCCTTTAATTCGAGCAAAACTACACAAATCGCATCGCACGCAGCAGCATTAACCAGCGAGCTGCCTGTGGCAATCATCCCGTATGGGTCAACATCCGGCGAAGCTTTTATTTTGTAAATAGCCGTGCACATCTTTGCCAGAGGCGACCTGTTATCTTCGGTCAGCCCAATAATCTTTGCTCGCTTATTCTTTGCTATCTGGACAAATTTATTTATCTCTTTGCTGTAACCGCCTTTCGAGATAACAAAGACAACATCTTTAGCCGTTACCGCACCTGCGCCGCCGTGCAAGCAGTCAGCAGCGTTAATAAAAAGACCCGGCGAACCACAGCAAGCAAGAAGATGCGCAAAACGCAGCGCAATCGCACGTGATGTCCCTGCACCTGTTACGAGAATGTGTCCTTTACAGTTCAGCATAAGCTCGGCGATTTTCGCAACGCTTTCGTTTAACTGCTCTGCAGCGAGCCTAACTGCTTCGGCCTCTCGTTCAATCACTTTCCGGGCCTTTTCGATTATTTTTTCTTTTGAGAATTTTGCCATTTATCCCTCATCTATTCAAACATAAACTACTGTTCTTTAGTTAATCGCCTCGGTTCGGATGTTTCGCCGCGACAACTTTGCCAATTGTTCCTTGCGGACACTATCCAGAAAAACCGCTAAAAATATGATAGCCGCCGATATAAGTGGATGCAGATAAAGGTTAACCTGTGTAAAGACAAGTCCGGAGCTTACCATTTGTATCAGGACTGTCCCCAGAACCGTCCCCGGAAAGACGCCTCCGACCCCGCCGAACAAGCTCGTCCCGCCAAGCACCGCAGCAGCAATCGCGTCGAACTCATCGCCTTTGCCAAAGCCCGCGTTTATGATGCCCAACTGTGCCACCGAAACAAACCCGCCCAATGCAGCCAGCGCCCCACAAATTATATACGCCGTTGCACGCACCCGGTCGGTGTGGATTCCAGCTTTCCTGGCTGCCTCTATATTCTTGCCCACAGTGTATATTTGCCGTCCCGATGTCGTCCGCTGTAAAATAATGTGAGCGCAAAGAACAACAAATGCAAAAATCACAATCGGCACCGGCACAATGCCAAATACCTTTATCGACCCAATCCTTATACAGGAGTCGGGGAAGGGCACAGCACGAGACCTGGTAAGCAGCAAAGCCAAACCACGCCCGGCCACCAATGTCCCGAGTGTTACAACAAATGGAATCATCCTCAGCCTTGTGACAGCAAAACCGTTGAATGCCCCGAACAGCATCCCCACAATCAAACAGCAAATTAACGCCAGCCACACAGGCGCTTTATAGTTTTGAATCAATAAACCCGCCACCACACTAGATAGATACATATTTGAACCAACCGATAAATCGATTCCCGCCGTCAAAAGCACGAACGTCATACCGACAGCGACAATGCCGATATAGGAGGCTTGTTTAAGGATGTTCTCAAAGTTTTGATATTGAAAAAATCTCGGAGATAACAGGCCAAAAACGATAAAAATCGCCGCAAATAGAATGACCGGCGTATTCTTAAGTATCAGTGTTACTAATTTTTCTGCCGTTCTACTCATCTCTAACTTCTGTCCCGGCGCTTTCCCTTTTATGTTCCCTGAAGGCAGCCCGCAGAATATTCTCCTGGTCAAATTCAAACCTGTCAAAACACGCCTGAATCTGGCCGTTGCTCATAACGAGAATGCGGTCACAATTTCCAATCAATTCTTCAAGCTCCGAAGAGATAAACAATACACCCGTCCCTTCGGTTGTCAAACTATTGATAATGTTATACATCTCGTATTTTGCACCGACATCAATGCCGCGGGTCGGCTCATCCATAATAAATACAGGAGGCCTTGCCATAAGCCACTTGCCCACAACCGTCTTTTGCTGATTTCCGCCGCTCAGATTCTTGGCAAGCTGGCGCTCGACAGGACCGCTCTTAATTCGCAGTAAATCTACCACCTGTTTTACCGCGTTGTATATCCGCCCCTGCTCAACCATACGCACCAAATACCTGCGACTATAAGCAGGCAGCGATACAAGACCGATATTGTCGAGAACCGACCCTTCCATCAGCAGCCCATCCTCATGACGGTTTTCGCTCACAAACGCCATCCCTCGTTTAATGCTATTGCGCGGCGAAATGTCCCTGTATAAATTGCCGTGAACAATAATTTCTCCTTCTTGAAAACCATCCAGCCCGAATATAATCCGCGCCAGTTCCGTGCGACCCGACCCCATCAGCCCGAATAACCCGAGCACCTCGCCTTTATGCAGAACAAAATTGATGTCCTTTACAATTCCCGACTGCGATAGATTCCGAACCTCAAGCGCAGCTTCCGTCGATGGCTTTGTTTTACGTGCAGGATAAATCCGGCTGATGTCACGTCCGACCATTTTTGAAATCATTCTGTCAATGGTAAAATCTTTTTTCGCCCCGGTATCTACAACTTCGCCGTCTCTGATGACTACGATATCATCGGCTAAATAAAGGACATTGCCAAGATTGTGCGAGATATAAATGATTGATTTGCCGCCTGCGCGCAGGTTCTCAATTATGCCAAATAACCTCTTTGTTTCTCTGGCAGTTAATGAAGTAGTCGGCTCATCAAAGATGATAATTTCAGCACCGCTGCCAAGCGCCTTTGCTATCTCGACCAGTTGCCGCTCCCCGAGAGACAATTTCTCAACCAGAGTATCCGGCGAAATCTCAAGTTCGACAGATTCTAATAATCTCTTTGCCTGGTTTTTGACCGCTCTTCTTTCTATAAACGGCGTTCCGGCAAGGCGTGGAAAACAATCGATAAATATGTTGTCAGCGATACTCAAGTTGGTAAAAAGGTTCAGCTCCTGATGAATAAAACCGATACCTGCCGCAGTCGCATCAGAAGGATTTCGAGGCGTGTATGCTTTTCCATTCAGTTTCATCTGCCCGCTTTCGGCTTTAATAACGCCGCCCAAAATATTCATCAAAGTTGTCTTGCCCGCACCGTTTTGGCCAATTAGACCTAAGATGTGATTTCGCTGTTCTGCGAAACTAACGTTGCGCAGAACAGGCACACCAAAAAACCCCTTATTTATGCCCTTAAATTCCAGAATGTTTTCAGCCATTGAATCTATCTTTTCAAAAGGCATCTGCCCTTGCCAAAATCCTGGTCCGGGTAACGTCAATCAAAGCCGCCGCAAGTATGATGCTCCCTTTAATTATTTGAACCGTAAAAAAAGAACGGTTAAGCACGTTCAGCAAATTGGAAAGTAACGCAAAAAAAAGCACGCCAAATAGCGCCCATAGGACCTTGCCTTTACCACCGAATAAGCTTATCCCGCCGATTACGGCCGCCCCTATAATATCCAGCAGTAAATCCGCTCCAACCGTAGGCCGCCCATATTCCAATCTCGCAGAATACAATACGGACCCCGCCGCAGCACAAAATCCACTAAAGACGTAAGCTAAAATGGTAACACGTCCAGCCGGCACACCTGAAGTAACCGAAGTGCTGATGTTTTTGCCTACTGCGAAAAACCACCGGCCCAGCAGCGTCCGGCTCAAAATAATATGCGCTACAACACCCAATCCCAAAGCTACAAGAAAAGAATACGACACAAATCCGATTTGGCCTTTGCCGATTGCAATAAAAGCTGCCGGCAAATTGCCGATGTTCTCCGAGCTTGTAAGGTATATCGCCAGGCCGTCAAAAAAAATCATCGAAACCAGTGTCACCATAAATGGCGGCATCTTGAACTTCGCAATGGCTGTCCCGTTTAGAAGACCTATAAGTGAGCCGACAAAAAGCATTGCTGCAACTGCTGCACCAACCGCCCACGGGCTTCCAGCCAACAGCCCGCCATTCTCTGATAGAACCAGTCCCCACAGCGGCGACTTCTCAAACACAGCCGGGTCTAATTTGGACGTCATAAAAATCCCGCCGATTACGCTTGTGATTGCTACAATTGAGCCTTGTGAAAGGTCTATCCCTCCAAGTATCAAAACGAACATCTGTCCTATCACAAGCGCAAATAATGGCCACATATTTGAGCGGATATTTTTTAGATTCTGCATCCACGCGATTTTGGGAACGAAAAGCAGCACCAGAAAATATAATATGCTAAGATAAAGCACAAAATTTTCAGACAGCAGTATATGCCGAACCGGGACCCTCCCGAATTTCAAATTTGAAACTTGTCTGACGACAGTCAAGATTTTAGATTTCAAATTTTGTCCCTCGCCCAAAAACTCTCTCAAAAGATAGAATCTCTCTTTTTGACAGGCCAGACCCTTCGCTTCGCTCAGGGTGACAGTTTTGAGATAGTTTCTAAAAACTCTCTCAACAGCCTGCAGTTACTTTTCAAACAGCAGCTTGAAACCCCACATATCCGTCGCACGCTCTGTTATGTTATCTTGCGTCAGTGCAAAGCCGGCATCCTCAATCCACTTCTCGGGTGTCTTTTCACCGCCGGCAATCGCCGCCAAAAGACTATCCATTATGACCTGCGCCTCGTAGAACAAATCCTGCACGCCCGTCGCATCTACGTAACCATCTTTCATAAGTTTCGCCGCAGTCGAGTCGCCGTCAATCCCCCCTAAAATCACGTGTCCCTGCTCTCCTCTTTTTTTCCACTTACCCGCAGGCTCCAGCACCGCTCTAATTTGAGGATACATAAAATCGGACGAAGTGAAAATAAGGTCAACATTTGGATTGGCCTGCAGTGCCGCCTCAAGATTTGCCAGCGCCGTGCTTGCATCCCATTTGGTCGGGACCTCAATCACCTCATTGAAAAGCTCAGCGTTTCTCTTGATGACTTTATAGAATCCATCCCGGCGTGCAACAGCATTGCGGTCCCCAAGGTCGCCAACCATAATGAGCGGCGTTACTTTCCTGCCGAGCTTTTTGGCCTCCTGGGCCATATATTCGACCGCCTGTTCGCTGATTTTTTCATTGTTCGCCACCACCACTAATGCAGGGTTGCTGCGATTGGCCGGTGGCCGATTGAATACCGCAATTGGAATCCCGGCCTTGTTCGCCTCTCCTACGATAGTTACGGCGCTTTCGCCATCCTGTGGTATTATAATAATTCCGTTGACTCTCTGAGCAATGGCATCCCGCACCTGCTCAAGCTGTTTGTTTGCGTCCTGGTTGGCATTGCGTTCAATCACCTTGATGCCCTTGGCCCGCAGCGTCTCGGTGATTGCCTTGTGCGCCGCAACCCAGAACTCTGTCTCCAGGTCCTGGAAACCAAAGCAGATTGTAATTTTTTCGCCCTCTTTTGTATTCTCCACCTTCCTGCAGCCGCTCAAAATCACAACAACTGCAAGAACAATAATTATCACTTTAATAATGTTTTTCATATTTTTATTTACCTCCGGTTATTTATCTTGATACTCGTGCTTCGCAGTAGCAAACGAAATCGGGACTTGTCACGGCAGAGCGTGCCGGAGCGGGACTAACGCCGAGGTAATAACCGGTTACCGGCGATTGCGGATAACCCATAGACGCGTGCGCCACATCCAGGCGATAAACCGGATCCTGCATCAGAGAGATACGCCGGTCGCGGGCCGGAATGGTCGTTGTGTAAATGCGCAGCTCACCTGGCAGAATGGTGATGATTTCCTCTCGCCAATCGCCGAGGATGTCGGCCGTTATCGCAGCCTTCCCCTCGATGCCGGAGGCCAGGATAGGGCCTTTGTATTTAGCGACGGAAATCCCGCTGGATGAAAAGCGACCGCCCCCACTTATCGTTTCTCGCAGCAGGTCTCCGTCCCAGAACAGCCAAGTCCTGTCCCCTGGCACATCTTCCTTCGTGCCGAGACGTTTGCCGGCGGCACAGAACATATAGCGGTCGGTCGAGCCGCCCTTTCTGTCTTCTGTTGCCCAGCATTCCAGACCGGGAGCTGACGGGTCGATATCGGCAATCATAGCGTTACCTACGTGATAAGTGCGCTGACCGATGCTCCAGATGGTCTTTCCGGTTTTGGCATCGACCAGGCAAACACCCATCCCGTCGTCGTGCCAGGGTTCGATAGCATAGAATATCTCCAGGCCAGGGTGCGTTGGGTCCACGTCGGTCACGTAGCATTTGTCGGGATGTCCCAGGCCAGCCGACCACAGGCACGTGCCGTTGTCATCCAGCACACAGGAGCCCAGGATGACCTCGTCGCGGCCATCCTCATCGACGTCGGCCGAGTGCATAAAGTGTGCCCCCTGGCTGCGAATAACCGGGGTCTCGTCATCGCCTTCCCAGTGCCACAGCCGCTCCAGCATCCGGTTGTGATACTGATAGGCATCGACCATCATCAGCTTATAAGTGCCGCGGGCCACAAGCAAACACGGCGTCTTGCCATCCAGGTAAGCTACGCCCATCTGGTTGCGGTTTGTGCGATTATAATCGCCCAGTCGCTCGTCTCGTGGCGGCCAATCGACGCGCACCAGCTCCTCGCCGGTCTGGCCGTCCAGGATTGAGCACCACTCTGGTCCCTTACGAACTCGGCCATCGCCTTCGCGTGCATCCTCAGGGCCGGTCTTGACGGCTACCTCGGCCTTGCCGTCCCCATCGAAATCATAGACCACGTAAGGCGAATACCATATACCCGGCTCGATGCCCGGCCCGAGGTCCTTGCGCCAAAGGAACGTGCCGTCGCTAAGATAGGCTTCCAGTTTGTAGGTCAGGCCGGTCATATTAGGTCTGCCGGCCGGGTCGATACTAAAATCAGGCCATTTTGTGACAAAATCATAAGCGCCGTCACCGTTGAGGTCAGCGATGGCAATTTTCGCAATCCCGTAAGTTCCTTGTAACTTGATAGATAAGCAATATGTCTTGTCCTCGGCGTTGGCCTTCAGTAATGCCTTCTCCGAAGGCTCAAGCTCCGAACCATCCAGCACTGGCCTGACCCAGTAGGTGCTCCCCTTAGGGGCTGGCTGCTCGTCGATAAAGTCCGTGGTGGCGGCTACGGGTTTTTTGTTCAGCTTCACTGCTTCTGTGCCTTCGACCGAGCGATAGACGTTGAAAGCCGTTCCATTGGCATCGGTCACCAGCAGCCGCCAGCCCAGATAGACTTGGCCATCATTGTTCGGGATGGCTAACATTCCACGATTGATTTTTTCATCAACTCGCTGTTTGGCCCACCCTGTCACTTTAGGCTTGTCCTTGTGCTTCGGATTGAGCGCGCCAACAAAGTAAATTCGCTCTGCCGGGTCTTGCGCAATTGCTGTAGAAATGGCGGTGCAAAGTAATAACACAATAAGCACGATTCTTTGGTCTATGGTTTTCATAAAACTTTCTTCAGGGATGGCGTTGTTCCTTTAGGCGCTACTGTGATGGTTTCGCCTCGCGTGGTCGGGAAATTCAGCAGCGAACCGGAAAGTTCCTTTTCTTTTTTGCCGTTGCGATAGAGCGTTACAGTTTCATCCGGCCAGGGGTTTCGCAGACGGCACTCGCCGCCGACCTGGGATTGAATTTCCACAAATTCAATCTGCCCTTTCTCTATCGAAGAGCTGACCAGGAATGCACCGTGGGCCAGCAATTTGAACGCTGCGTCCCACTCCTTGGGCCAGGAATTGAATATCTGTGTCACCGGCTCGCCGTCTTGTATATCTGGAGAGTTCGACAACATCGTCTCGTGGATACCCGAGGTTAAGCCGCCGATATGTTCGGCATCAATAGCTCCCGGGCCTTCGCGGAGACGCAGCCGATTGCGAAAAATCTGTGCACCGCCGGTGCCGGCCGAATCGATAAAGCTGCCAAGCCGGTTAAAGCCGAGGAAGCGTCTCTTAAGCTCTGGCTCGGAGCCGATAGGTTCGATTTCCCCCGGGCCGCCATATACGAAGGCGCCATAGACGCCGCTACTTCGGCGCGATTGCACCGGCATCTCTACAAGGTTATCCTTGATTTCCTGCCAGAGTGGCCGCAGGTCGGCATCTACATTGAGAATCTGGGAGGCGCAAATCGCCAGCGGAAAGATTAAGTGCATACAGGAGACTTCGTAAGAGGTGTCAGATGAGTTCCAGCTTCCCTCGCCGCTGTTGACGTGATGGATGTGGTATTTGCCGTCCTCGCCTTTTTTGAGGTTTGGGAAGTTACGGTAGAACTCTGCTGCGCCTTTGAGCATAGGATACGCCCGCTCTCGCAGCCAGGTTTCGTCCATTGTGAACTGGTAACGCTGCCAGTAGAGTGCGGCGATTCTGGCGCCGGCGCCGAGAATGTGTGTGGTGTGTCCGAAGGCACCTCTGCCTTTGTCCCGATAGACAAATCTACCGTCTATCCACTTGCCGCCGGCCTTCCAGTTCCAGCGGGAGTTATGCGGCTGCCTGGTCTCGGCGAACTGGCGGAACCTTTCCGATCGCTCATCCCAGGGTTTTCTGACAAGATAGAGGTCTTTTATTTCGGCGGCGATGTCATCGGGCAGGTTCTCCTGGCCGTCAAACCAGACTGTTTCAGGAATCCAGATACCCTTGCTATCCCACTGCTGGGCCGCTGCTCGGGCGCAGGAGTCGAACATTTTGGTATATAACGAGAACATCGGGTCCATAAGCTCCAGGCGGTTTGACGGCATCAGGTTGCTGTAGTAGGCGCTGGTGTTGGCCCACCAGTATTGAGAGCCCCACCGACGCATATCACCGTTTGTGGCCCAGAGCATGCCGCCGAAACGCGGTGGATAGTCGCCGCGAGAGCTTGCGCCCATAAGATAAAGAAAATACGTGTAGTTCTGCTCTACAAAGTCGGCCTGGCCGTCGGAACTGTGCATATATACGAAGCCCTTCGACCAGAATTCGTGCCACCAGGCGGCGGTCTCCGCCTGTAAGGCATTAAATCCTTTGGCAGCCGCAGCATCCAGCTCTTTAAGAGCAAGAACGGCCACGTCTTTGTTTGAATTGAAGCCGGCGGCACTGCCGATGAGGATAGTGAAACGTCCCTTTCCCTGCGTGACTGAGAGACGAACTGTCGATTCGTTTGCATATTTGGCCTTTGACGACCGACCGATTATGGCGATGGCGACCGCAGAGGCGTCATAGTAATCACCCTCACGGAACTGCTGAGTAAGAATGATGCGGCCGGTGCGAATGTCCAATTCGGATGTGGCTGTGTGGCTTGCTGTCCGCACCATCACTTTATGGTTTTTGGTCAATTCCCAGTTGAGCCGTTCGTGATACTGGATTATGTATCGCAGCATACGCAGGTCGATGCTGATGGGCTGGGACTTTTGCCTGGTGTCTTCGACCTCAACGGCCATAACGTCTCGGTGCGGCCAGGCCAGAACGCGAGCGGTAAGGCCTTTGCCCTGCGCTGTCATCAGGCCGTCGTAAAGCGAAAGGTGCTGCCGGAAGGTGCTGCCATCGAATATATCATCTCCGAAGTCCGCAAAGTCGATGTCAACATAACCACAACCGCTGCCGTAATCACTATCGCGGAGGGGGAAGCTATTTGTTTCGCAGTTCTCTGCGAACACGTCCGCGCGGTTTATCTGGAATTTCAACGCGGTGGGCGTAGTCCAGACCAGACTGCCCATACGGCCGTTGCCGACCGGCATACCCTCCTCGCTCCTTGTAACGGGCTTGTCGTTAGTCAGGTCCGCCCGTGAAACAAGACTTTTGTAATCCACATCCAACAAGCTACTCGCTCCAGCAGGAGCAATTTTTGAGAACAAAGAGGCGACCACAAGAAAAGCGATTGCGAACAGCAGCCTTTTCATAAAAATTCCCTTTCTATGAAGGTCAATTCCCGGCTCAGTGGCGACCGAGTTCTTTGCCGACGGCAGTCAACTGGTCGATGAACGGCTGGGTAATCAAGCCGTTACGCTGAATCGGCACATCCCAGGTGATTACACCGCCGGCGTCGGTAATTCTGCGGCTAAGCTTAACCACCTGCTCTTTGGAAAATCGCGGTGGGTCCATACTCCAGTTCTGGCCAAGGAAGCTCAATATGTGGACCTGGACCCCATCGATTTTTCCATCCACTGCCCGCCGGATTTCCACGCTGTTCGGGTCGTTTATCTCACCGGCAGTATAATCTTCGTAAGGAGTTACGGAAATGATTCGCGGCACCACACCCGGATTGAAGGCGATGACACTGTCCGGATTGCCTGCCCTCGCTGCGGCGGCGAAACTTGCAAAGTTTGGAGGTTCATCGGAGCGGTACATTGCGTTTGGCCAGTAACAGCCATCAAACCACCAGCCATCAACCTTTTTGCCCCAGCGAGTGGACCACTCACGGATGACCTGCTCCCATTTGAGCTGGAATTCCTTGTTGGGGTATGGTCCGTTCTGCCATTGGAGCGCCTCGCGGGCTGTGCGGTCACTATTAGGAGCGCCCGACGGCAGATAGACCATCAGCCTGATACCTCGCTTGTGCAGCGCTTCGGACAAATCTGTCACCAAATCCCGCCTTGAACACTTGCTCGGCTGGATTTCTACATAGCGGTCGTAAGCTGCGTTGGGGGCAAGATAGTAGCCCGAGTTCTGCCCTATGGTAATAAGGTAATAGCCCGCTTTGACCGATTCTATCTGCTTTGCCAACCCCTCCACATTGAAATGGTCGATGAGGTTATTCCATTCCTCGACGCTCATTTCTTCTTTATCGACTCTGGCCCTCCGGTCCGCCAGGTAGTGTGTCATTACCCCCCAGCGGGCTTCCTTCATCCAGGTAGAGCGGTGCTGTGTATTTGCGGCAAAGCCCGAAGTGATAAAAAATGTAACCAAAATAGAAAAAAGAAAAGACTGCACTCCGAAAAAACGATTAAATCGTGTCATTTTCCTCAAGCCCCTTATCTAAACCTTACCTTGCGCCTTTCGAGAAACGCCGTTGCATTCATTGAATCTGAACGAAAACTTTCCGCCATTTTCACCCTGTTTAGAAATAAAAATTTCTAACGGGGTTCATTGCTTCGAGAAGCGGGCGATGAAGCCACCGCCATCGCTAAGTTCAATCACAAGTGTATCACTGCTTTTGTTGGTCTTGTTCTCAACTTCCACCGCAGCAGCATCATTTTTGCTGTCGCGAACGAGCATCGCGCGGTACTCATCCTTACCCAGAAACGAAAGTGGGATATTTATGGTCTTCGCTTCCGGGCCATTCACAATGGCAAGAAACCACGTATTACCTGAGCGGCGCGCAAATGCGGCAAGTTCTCCAATCTGGGAAACGGGCAGGACGATGGTTTCATCCCAGACGGCTGGTATGCTTTTCATCATTTTGACGCCAGGGTTTTTCAGGATGTTGGCGGGTTGTGCACCGTAAGTAAGAAGAGGCGCTGTAAAAACTGCGGCTGTGGCAATCTGGTGCGTCCAGGTTGTATCGGCGCGACGGGTTCCGAAGTGCACGGGCGTATAATCGGCGTGGCCGGCAAGAAACCGCGTAAAGGGCAGGGTGGCATCGTGCCGGGCCCTTTCTTTAAGACGGCTGGCCTCCATACCTCTGACGGCCTCACGAACCAGCTCGTTCGGCCAGGTCCGCGACTCGCCGGTCGGCTTATTTGCGCCGTGAAAGTTGACCAGAATCTTGTATTTGGCGGCTTCCTTGAGCAAGGCCGTGTAATGGTCGATAACGTCTTTATGCTCGTGGTCGAAGAAGTCGATTTTGGCCCCGACAACGCCGAGGTTATGTAGTCTCTTAAAAAATGCCTCGCGTGCTTCAGGTGAGCGGAGCTGATTTGAGTGCTTCCAGAACCAGAGACCTACGCCCTGCTTACGCGAGTAATCCACCAGCTCTTTTATCTGCTCATCGCTCCACCTCGACCAGAATCCCTCAAGTATGTGGTATTCGAAACCAAGCTGGCCGGCCAGCCGGGAAAACTCCTTCATGTCCTCCGGCGAGTTTCCTCCGCCATCCAGGTATCGCCATACTGCCCGTCCGGGTTTGAGCCAGTCAGTGTTGATTCCCTTTGGGAAAAGATTCGGGTCCGCAGGCGGACAAAGATTATGAACGATGTCGCAGTTCACCAGCGCATTCAAGTCGGCGCCAACCATCACGACCCGCCAGGGCGACGTAATTGTCCCGGAAATAGCGGCCGGCTTCGACACACGCTCTATGTCGTCTTTGTAGCGCAATCTGAATGGGTAGGAAATGGGATGCTTATGACCAAGAACCAGGTTAAAACCGCGTTCCTGTGGCACGGTCATCTCCCTCGACTTTGCTCGGGACGGTGAGCCTGTCGAACCGTTGACCGTGTCTTCACGGGGGCTTCGACTGAGCTCAGCCGAATGTCCTGGAAGCCCGTGCCACTGTAAGGCCATTCCACTGTAATTTACAAGTGCCGCTTCGGTAATAGAGGCGTAACCTGTGCCGCCCGGCAGCTTGAACGTTACCGGAGGCGCCGCCCATTGGCCGGCAGGGATGTCGGCGATGTCCTTCTTTGTGTGCACGCCTTCGTAGTGGCCTTCAAGGTCATGATACCAGACGGTGCTGCCGGCTGGAATGACAAACGTGGTGGCCTCATCGGGCACTCTGGGATTTGAATCACCGGGAACAATGTAGCGAAATGCAACGCCGTCGTTGAATGACCGGGCTTCTAAGGTGTAACTGATATTGCTTTTGGCGTGCTTGATGGAAATCTTTGCGCCGTTACAGTTATTGACAGCCTGGGAATGAACGCCCCGCCAGGGGTAGGTCTCTTTCACCTGGTATTGTTTTATCTCGCCGAATTCGACGCTCTCGGTAATGTTAACATCATCTACAGTGAACACTAGAGGCGACTTGTCAATCACCCCTTTATTTCCGGAAGTTACCTCGAATTTCAGCCGCTCTTCGTCCAAAAGGACCGTAAATTGCACTGAGCCGTCGGGGCTGAGAATCTTGGCCTCGCTGGAGGCCGGACACTTGCTTGCTATACACAGGATTACCGTAAGACCGGCAATCACAATAAAGAATCGAGCTCTCTTGTGCATGATTTCATCTCCTGTTAATGCTCGTTTAGACTCCATATAGAGCGCGGGCAAAAATTGTAGGCACACGTTGCCGACCGGCATCGCTTTTTCGTTGCGTGTCCTGCACCATACGGTGCGGGGCGTTTCACGGGCTGGCCATAGCTAATCTCCGCCCGTCAGATAAGGGAACGCTAAACCATAGCGTCGGCGCCTGCCAAATTGCCAGGATGGCTTACGCCATAGCAAATCACAACTGGGCAGGGGCGGAGTTGAACCGCCGACACGCGGATTTTCAGTCCGCTGCTCTGAAACTACAACTTCTGATAAAACAAAGACTTACGAAAATCCAAAAACGCAGTTGACACCTCAGTTGACACCAAATCCATTGGATGCCTTACGGCAAAGCCAAAAATCACCTCAAAAGACTACCAAAAGTGACCAGCAATTGCCAGAGGATTTAGCTGAAATTGTATCGGCCTGGCCGAACCTGCCAGAGAATATCAAAGCCGAGATTAAGGCATTAGTCCAGACGAATGTCAAAACCCTCAATCAGTCTGTCAAAGGCCTGAACCGGATCGGCTACCCGTGTTAGTTTTTTTCCATCCGGGTCATCGAGGCACGACTGAAGACTCTGGGCTATTGACTATCACTGCCCGGCTGACCTGGTTAGGCTCGGTTGCTGGTTTTAGTTTTTCTCTGCAAGAAATTCTGATTTGCATATCTGGCATTTTACCTGTCTGCCGCTATATTCAATCGGGATGGATTGCTTCTCTTTACAAACAGGACATTTGCAGATAGTTTCACCATTTTTTAAGATTGGTTGTAATTGGTTGGATTTTTCTGTTATTTTGACATTTGTTTTGCTGTTTAATAATTTCAATTCATTAAGGATACAATTTAGCAAGTAAGTTCGTTGAGGTATATCAAATATCTGACGAACAAAATATATGATTATAAGAATAAGTCCAACGAGAATAGCCAAAAGACAAGTAATTATTATGCCACCAATATCAACTTCAGATGATTCCATAAATCCTATCCACTTTTTTCTTTTCTTTTTTGCTTTTCAGTTGTTTCGGGGCCGAGCAATTTTTGCAACTCCTAAAAAAGCGTTACGTGTGAGTTTTTTCCTACTGCAAAAATTCTATCTGTTTCCGGCACGCAAGTCAAGGGAAACCGGGGCAGAATGTTGCTTTTCAGGCAGTTTCTGTTAAAATTGACAGAAGAAAAAATCGGGACGCTGGCTCGCTACCAGCAAGCGGTCTGGCCTTTGGTAAGGTTCGGCTCACCTGCTAACCTGCCACAGTCTTGGCCGAACCGAAAGAAAGCAGGTGAATCGTGAAAACACCAAAAACCAGCACATCAACTGCCCAGGCGGGCAAAGTGCCAGAGATAAATCTAATTATCAGGGCCATAGAAGAGCACAGAACAAAGCTGCAAAATCTGACACTTGGATTTTCGTGGAGTGGTGATTTGCGCAAAATTGTAGTGCCTTTGACGGAACTCTACCAGACTTTACAACTGCTGGATGGAATATTGGATGCTAAACCTGAATTTGTCCGGCGAAGGTATGACAGGGCTGAAACTTCAATAAAAGAGGCTTTAGATTTTGTTGTGGAGAGGATAAACGAGAGGGCAAATTCGAGGGACACCTCAGCCTTTCAGTATGGACCTTTTGGTTGTCTTGTTGATATGGACAATGCTTTAGTCTTTTTATTAAATGCACTTTCCAAAGCCAACAATGAATATAAGGCCGAACAGCCAGCCGGCGGCCACGCGAAAACAGAGCAGAACGATAGGCCAATCTTAAGTGATACTGAACAAAATATACTTGAAGCATTAGGAACACAGACGATGACCGGAGAGGTGCTTGCTAAAAGGGCTGGTTATCCTTACAATTCCAACTTCAAAAACACACTTTCATCACTTCGCAAACGCGGTATTTTGGGAAATAAATCTCCTGGGTATTTTGTTGAATCCAAGTATCACTCCTTTCTGAAAAAGTCAGACCAAGGTCAGGACTAACGTCAGGACTGACAACTTTCCACTCCTGACCTATATTCGCCTCCAAAAAAGTTAAATGTCTTTTTAAATAATAATTGTTTTTGGAGCGCGAAAAGATGAAAACCGCACGTGAAGATGATCCGGAACGGAGAAGCGAAAACCTGAAAGAGGAAGTTGGTGAATTACTATTGTATCTGCAATCACCATTAACCGAAGAACAGCAAAAAAAGTATTGGCGAATTTTTGAGTTGAAACTACGAGAATATCTCGCCCTCAAGTACCCGCGCCGTTAGTATTGGTGCAGAAAGACGGAAACCAACCATTTAACATTATGCACGAGGCATAACAAATAATGGGCAGGGGCGGAGTTGAACCGCCGACACGCGGATTTTCAGTCCGCTGCTCTACCGCCTGAGCTACCTGCCCTCAGGTTTTCTATCGTTTAAGTCTAACAAAAAAAAATGCCATTGCAACAAAATCGGCTGCTCTTTATTTTGCAATTTGCCAATATCTTCACTCCATTAGAAAGCCCCTTTCTAACGGAGTTCACCAGGCTTGTTCACAAGCCGCACTATCGTTATCATACAGCAACCTTGAAAGGGTAGTATTATGTCGAAATCCGCAGAATGGCTCCCGTTAGGGATGGCTAACGCCATTACGCCAAAATTGTTTTTCTTATTCATTTTTCTTTTATTGGAGACGATTACTTTTGCAGCCGTCTCCAATCCCGGCAATTTTCTTGAGTTGTCTGCCGACACCATCGAGGACAAAATCCGAGGAGGTCTGCTTGGCCAGCTCCTGGGCAACCTTAACGGCCTGCCTCATGAAAATAAATACTACAACGAACCTGGCAATGTTGAAAACTACACCCCTTCTTTGCCCGATGGTGCCCGAACAGATGACGACACCGACATCGAATGGGTTTACATCGTTGCCATCCAGCGCTCTCCAACCGTCTATCTCCAGCCACAGCACATCACTGGTCTTTGGAAAACCCACATCAATAACAATATATGGTGCTCTAACCTTTATGTTCGCCGGCTGATGGACATTGGCATAGACCCGCCGCTGACAGGCAGCCCCGCCTTTAACCCGTGGGCTGATTTCAACATTTCAGGCCAGTTTGTATGTGAGACATTCGGCCTGCTCGCCCCCGCAATGCCGCAAACTGCCGCCCGCATTGCCCTTCATTACACCCACGTTAGTATTGATGGCGAACCTGCTCAGGCAACACAGTTTTTTGCTGAGATGATTGCTGCTGCTTTCACGACAGACGACATCGACAAAATCCTTGACGAAGGCTTGGCCTCTATCGACCCCAACTGTCTCCTCCGTCAGATTGTTACTGACGTCCGCTCGTGGCAAAAGCAATACGCCGATGATTGGCGCACAACCCGCCGTCTTATCAGGGACAAATACACCCTCTACGAGAACCGGACCCGCAACCAGAACGGCTGCGAACTTTGCACCGCTGCTACCGTTGCCGCCTTATTGTATGGACAGGGTGACTTCGTAAAGACCTTAATTTGCGCCTTCAACTTCGGCTGGGACGCCGACAACAATGCGGCCACAGCCGGCACAATCGTAGGCACAATTGCAGGTTATCGCTGGATGCAAAAGCAAAATTGGCAAATCAAAGACCTCTATCGCAACACGACAAGGCCGGGTATGCCCGATGACGAAACGATAACCACCTTTGCCGACCGCATCGTCGACGTAGCTGGCCGTGTCATAGCGGAAAACGGCGGCCAGAAGCTCACCCGTAATGGCAAAACTGTATATCGCATCCCGCTCCAGCAGCCAGCCAACATCGAGCCGCTTCTTAATCCTGGCGACCAGCTTGCAGCCCTCCGCTCGCAGCTTAAACCGCAAATCTTATCTGCCTTCGCTGGAAACAGTTCGACCCAAAACCAGGCCCGCGCCGCTTACCTCGCAATTTGTTTGGGCCTGGCCGATTCCATCCAGAACGAGCACCCGGACCTCTGGCCTAAACTTTTAGCTGCCCTGGAGCAGTATCCACAACTGCTGGATGTTTTGCTTGGTGGTTCTGTTGGACCGGGCGGCGACAGACTCCGCAAAGCCGCCCTCGCCGCCTGCCTGAAAAAACCCGCACAATAGTAGTTTCACCAGTCCCCCCAAATGCCATAGCTGAAAGCTGCCCTCCCCCAAATAATCAATTGTAAATATCGCAGAACCGCCGCCTGGCGGAATCGATAATCAATTGTCTCATGCTGACTTGTGGTCCAGAAATCCTTCCAGCCTGCGTGACCGCACAGGATGCTGCAATTTTCTTATCGCCTTTGCCTCAACCTGCCGCACTCGCTCCCGCGTAACCTTAAAAATCCTGCCTACCTCCTCAAGCGTATAGGTGTAGCCGTCGCCAATTCCGTATCGCAGCTTAATAATCTCCCGCTCGCGATACGACAGCGTCTTGAGCACCGTATCGATTCTCTCCTTGAGCATCTCCTGCGTTGCTGAAGCCACTGGCGAAGCTACGCCCTCATCTTCAATAAAGTCACCGAAGTAACTGTCCTCGCTTTCCCCTATTGGCCTATCCAGGCTTATCGGATGCTTGGAGATATTGAGCACCCTGCGTGCCTCGTTCAGGTCCATTTCAGCCTCGGTTGCAATCTCCTCAATAGTAGGCTCCCTGCCCAGCTTCTGTTGCAGCACCTTGCCGGCGGTCCGCAGCCGGCTCATCGTCTCTATCATATGAACCGGAATTCGAATCGTCCTCGCATGGTCGGCTATCGCTCGCGTAATCGCCTGCCGAATCCACCAGGTCGCATACGTGCTGAATTTATAGCCTCTATTATACTCATATTTATCAACCGCCCTCATCAAACCGGTATTGCCTTCCTGAATCAAATCCAGAAAAGAAAGCCCGCGGTTACGATACCTCTTGGCAATCGAAACCACTAACCTCAAATTAGCGCTCGATAACGTGCGCTTGGCCTCCTCATATTGTGTAAAAATTCTGCCGGTCGCCTGCAGCCTCTTATCGAGTTGCAGCGGCGTCTCCAGCACAAGCTCCTGCAAACCTCTAAGCTCCTGCCTCATCGCCTCGATATCCTGAATGGTTATATCGTTGTTTGGTCCTGCCGTGATAGAATTCTCCAGCTGCTGCATCTTGGCGCATATGCCTTTCAGCTTGCTTTTCATCGGCTGAATCCTGCTGGTCCGCACGGTAAGCTCTTCCAGCAGTGTCGCAATCTTGCGCTTATTCCTGTATATTTGCCGCAGTTTATCCTTGAATGTGCTTTTGTCTTCTGCTGTCAGAAATTCCTTAAAGATGGCCTGATTTATTGCAAGCAATTTCTCTACCGTTGCGATATTCACGGGCAGGCGTTTCTTTATCACGCCTTTTGTAAAATTGTGTGCAGTGCCTATCTTAATCGTTCTATCAAACGATATCATCCCGCTCTGCACCTGACGCAGTAAATCCAGCACACCTCTGCCGCAATAATCGCACCGGAGCATTTTTATGCGAAAAGCCGCCCGCGTAACTTCAACCTTTCTGGCCAAAGCAATTTCGTCCTTGCGTGTCAGCAGCGGAATTCGTCCCATCTGTGTCAGATACATTCGGATAGGGTCTTCGATTTTTCGTCTGGCTTCTTCGCCGAAGAGTTCTTTTTCCAGCAGCTCATCATCTTCTTTGAGCGGTTCTTCTCTGGCGGCTTCTTCTTCGCCTGAAGCTTCCTCGGGTGTTTCAACAAATTCCACTTCTGGTTTTTCGGCCTGTTGGGCCTCGACGTCGGCTTCATCAAGGAGGCTGATGCCCATTTCGTCGAGGGTTGTTAAGAGGTTATCCAGGCGGCTGGAGCTGATGTTATCATCGGCCAGGTCCTCGCTCATTTCCTCATACGTGAGGAATCCCTTATTTTGGCCCTTTTCGATAAGCATTTTTATCTGCTTTTCGGGGTCTTTTGGTTCGGCGTTTTTTGAGGTCTGGTCGTCAAGGCCGACCTCGCCGGGGGTGTTTGGCTTGTCTGATTTTGTCTGTTTTTTTGCCACGTTTGGTCCCTGTAAGTATTAGCTTTGTTTTATCAAACTAATTCTTGGCTGCCAAAATAAAGCGCCTGGCTTTCGCAAGCATTAAATTCTATGGGTATTCTCTGCTTTACGGCTTCTTGCCTTCAATTGTTCACTACACCATCCCCACGTTATGGGGATTTTGCTTGCCGGTGTTTTCATAGACGCATCGCAGAAACTGCGTTTGGTCTTTTGTTGTTTTCAATTGGTCCTTTTTTCCCTGTGCCTGGTGTCTGTTGAGCACGTCGAGCGCATCGTTTAAGCGTTGATTGAAGCTTCCTTTTTTTTCGCCGGCCTGGGCTAATTCGACGATACAATTGCCGAGCTCTACTGATTCGGTTTTAGCCAGTATCTGGGCCAGCGAGGTATTGGAATCGGCATTTAGTGCTTCAAACAAGACGTCAGCAGTTTGTTTTAAGAGCGGCACGTCGAAGAGGTCGGGGGTAATTTTTTCTTTTACGGTTTCGTATAATTTCGGTTCGTTGAGTAATACTTCCAGGATTTCGCGCTGCGCGGTGGCGGAAAGTCCTTGACCCCAATCTACGGCTCGGGTTTTCTGTTCTTTGGCATTATAGCTTGCGGTTTTTGCGATGCGTGCCAGTCTTTTGCTCAGCTCGACACTTACTTCTTTTGTGTCGAGGCCGATAATTTTTGAGAGACGGTTGACGATTAAGCCTCTGTCGATGGCAGGCAGCTTGCCTGCCCAAACGGCAGTAGCTACAGTCTGGAGGAACTCTTCGATGGCTGCTCTTTTACCCGCGAGGGTGTCATCGCTGCTGAAGGTTTGCAGGAGTCGGCTCCATTTGAACTGGAATACATCGACTGCATTATCTACTAACTGCCGGAATCTATCTTTACCGGCGGCCAGGAGAAAGTCGCAGGGGTCTTTTCCCTGCGGGACGGAGGCAAGTTTAATATCGATGCGCTGGGATAGACACACTTCGAGAGCCCTGTTGGCGGCTTCGATGCCGGCGGCGTCGCTGTCAAAAATCAGGACGACCTTTTTTGCATAGCGTTTAAGGATGCGTGCGTGACCTGCTGTGAAGCTGGTGCCCAATGTCGCGACGACACCGGTAGCGCCGAACTGGTGAGCCATTATGCAGTCGGTGTAGCCTTCGACGACGACGGCTGTTTCAGTGGATGCGATTTGGTGATGTGCCTGGTCGAGGCCGTATAGGCAGTTGCTCTTGTCAAATAAAACAGTGGTTGGTGAATTTATATATTTGGCGCCCGATTCATCGAGTGTTCGCCCGCCGAACCCGATTATCCTGCCGGTAACATCGCTGATAGGAAACATCAAACGATTTACGAATTTATCCGCCGGACGTAAGGCGGATTTATCTTGATTTGTGCCGGCGAGCAGTCCCGTTTGCTCGAGCAGTTTTATGGGGATGTTTTTTGTTTTTGCTGCGCTAAGCAAATCATCCGGGCAATCAATGGCCAGGCCGAGCTGCCAATTTTTAATGCTTTCTGACGTTATTTGTCTTGTGGCAAGATAATCGCGCGCGTTTTTACCTTTATTTGGGTCGTGAAGGTTCTGCTGGAAATGCTTTGCGGCCCAGTCATTGACTTTTGCCAGTTTATTGGGGTCGGCATCGGAGAGCTGCTGTGCAGTTTGACTTTTTGTGAGTGGGCGGAGGTCTATTTTTATGCCTGCGCGTTCAGCGAGTCTCTGGATTGCCTGTGAGAAGGAGAGATTTTCGCGCATCTGGATGAACTTGAAGACGTCGCCGCCGGCGCCGCAGGCAAAACACTTGAAGATTTGCTTGGCAGGGTTGACATTGAGGCTGGGGCGATGGTCGTCGTGGAAGGGGCACAAGCCGACCATTTCTCGGCCTTTTCTCTTGAGGCTGACGTGCTCGCTTATGATGTCAACGATGTCGTTGGCCTGCTGAATCTGAATTATAGCCTGGTTAAATGTGCCGGGCATTGAAATAGCTTATTCTCTACTGATTATTACTTTACGGTCCATCCACCCTTTGCCGTCAGGCATCCCTAACGGGATTTCGATATAAGGTGCTAAATATATAAAAGGCAAATTTATAGAAAAGTCAAGTTTGGGTTGTAAAACAGCATTTCCAATACTGAAAAGGTGGTTTGAGGAACGTTTGGACACTTGGTGAGATAAGACTATTTGGTAGTGGGTTAGTTTGCTCTTTGAAAAATAAAAAGGTGTCTGGCAGGAGTAGTCCTTATTGCTCTACATATATTACTGGTTGTCCAACTTGGGCCAGTTCGTGGTAGCTTCGACAAACTAAACCAAACCTTATTCCTTACAGAACCATCAAATCCGTTAAAACTTAATGGTAAGGGTCAACTTTCGTTGAGAATCCTTTTTGATTCTTGCCAGCCCAAAGACTTGCCTTGTCGAATTATAGGCAGTTAACGCTGCCAAACAAGGGGCAAGAGTTTCAATAGTGTTTTCATATTAAAACCCTTAATCTTTAGCTGGCACTATTGCCAGCACGTATTATTTTATAGTATTTTAGTTCTTTGACAAGTAAAGATGAGTGCGAAAATATATTGACATAGATTTTCTGTCGATATATAATGGCGGTATGCTTAAACGGTCAAGGAAATCCCGATTAGACATAAACCTTTTGGCTAAATCAATCGTAGATGATTCTACGGCCGAAAAAATGCTTGACAAAGCGGTTGATGATGGTAAAAATCCTGCTGCTGTGCTTTTAGGACGGCTTGGAGGTCTAAAAGGCGGCAAGGCAAGGGCTATAAATTTATCTGCTGAAAGACGTAAAGAAATAGCAAAGAAAGCAGCTCAAACAAGGTGGCACGATTATAAGCCGAAAACATAAGTGAGGAATAATCATGGCTGAGCCAATTACAAGTGAAGCAAATGCTCTGATTGAAAATAAATTAAACTCTTGTGTTGAGGAATTAGAGAAGAAACTTAATGCAGATGTATTAGCATTTTCAGGAAGTATTTATCATCGAGCCGATTTATTTTTGAGAGACACAGTAGAATGGCGCAAAAAGCAAAAACCTACACGGAGCAAGCTTGCTTTCTTTTTAGAAACTGACGGTGGATATATTGAGGTTGTTCAACGAATAGTAAATATTCTTAGGACATATTATCGTAAAGTAGAATTTTATGTTCCTACTCAAGCCATGTCAGCCGGGACGGTTTTGGTAATGTCGGGTGATGCTATTCATATGGATTATTATTCAGTTTTAGGGCCAATTGACCCTCAATTACCTAAAATGGGTGGTGGCAATGTTCCTGCTCTTGGTTATTTGAAAAAGTATGAAGAAATGATGGAAAAGGCCAATGAGGGAACTTTGAACACAGCAGAAGTAACTTATTTATGTGCTAAATTCGATCCCGCAGAACTTTATCAATATGAACACGAAAGAGAACTTTCCGTATCTTTGCTTGAAAAATGGTTAGCAAAATACAAGTTTAGGAATTGGAAAAAGACAAAAACAAGAAAATTAAAAGTTACAACCGCTATGAAAAGAAGGCGTGCCCGTGAAATTGCTGAAAAACTTAATGATACTGACAAATGGCACACCCACGGACATGGTATTTCTATGGCGGTATTGCGAAGCAAAGAAGTAAAATTACTAATTGAGGATTTTGAAGAAATTAAAGGATTGCATCAGCAAATTAGGGATTATTGGGCCCTTTTATCTGACCACATGGGGGAATTAGGTGCTCCCGGGGCAATACATGTCAAGAATCAATATAGACATTTTGGTTGGAAGAAAAAATAAAAAAGGTAATGGTGATATATATGAATAAGTCAAAAAAAATACACATAGATCTTGATAAGATCATTAAACAAAATCCGGCCATTGACGCAAAGGAATTAGTGCGTAACCTTGAAATCATTCAAGAATTGAAAAAAAGAGGGGTTAAAATTGGCCCTAATTATAATCTTGGTTCACCATTTTCAAAACCAGAACCTTACAACAGTGAAACTGATTCAATAGGGACTACTCTCCAGCAAATATAAAGTTTTTGTTTTTTTTATATTTTTCTCTTGACTTTGCTTGACCGCTCAAGTATGATGACCAGTGTGAATAGACTGACCAGAAAAAAGCGGATACAAGTTTGGGGGCTAACCGGCTTAGGCAGGTCCTTCGACTTCGCTCAGGGCAAAGAGAAAAAGGACCTGCTGGTGGCTGTAACGGCGTGGGCAAAATCCGCCAGGTCCATCTGTTTTAGGTCGGCTATGAAGCTGGCGGTGTGAATCATTAAAGCTGGCTCATTTATCTTTTGCTTTCGCATCGGCTCAGGCGACATATAAGGACAATCGGTCTCGAGCATCAATCTATCTATCGGCGTGAGTTTAGCGACCTCTTGTGTTTTGGAGGCATTTTTGAAGGTTACTACGCCGGTAAGAGAGATGTAGTAACTTTTAGTTAGCACAATATTTGCCTGCTCAGGTGAGCCGCTGAAGCAGTGAAAAACTACTCTTTTAACGCCGGAACCAAACTGCTCCAGCACATCCATCGTTTCATCGAAAGCATCTCTGGAGTGGATGATGACAGGCAGGTTAAATTCCGCAGCAATTTTTAATTGCTGGACAAAGACGCGTCTTTGGGCTGGCTGTTTGGAAAAATTGTAATGAAAATCCAGGCCCGTCTCGCCTATCGCAACAACTTTTACATTTTGCGCCATTTCTTTTAACTGATTTAGTGTCGAAGCAGTAACGGTGTCAGCATCGTGCGGATGGATGCCGATGGATGCATACATATTTTCAAATTTGTCTGCAAGCTCGACGGCCTTTTGATTATGTTGTGGGTCAGTGCCGACCGTTATCCAACTGTTGACGCCGGCGGCTTTGCTGCGTTCCAAAACGCCCTCAATGTCCCCTATCAGTGGCTCAAAAGTTAAGTGACTATGCGTATCAATCAGTTCCATAAATCATGCTTCCGATTTTTCTCATAAACCTGTGCAAAACGTGAGGCTAAGTATTATGGAATCCTGCTTCCGCAGGAATCACAATAAGTTATGGCACAAAGGCGTTTTTGTAATGGCGAATTTGTTCACGGCCAGTTTTGTTGAGTATTATTATAACGATGTCGAATCGGAATGGTCTATCATCTATTTTGTGGGTTGCGAGAAAATAGCGGGCGGTTCTGAGCAGTTTGGCCTTTTTGGCAAAAGTAATGCTGGCTTCGGCTGGTGCAAAGATTTCGTTTGATTTAGTTCTTACCTCGACAAAAACGATGGTTCTGTCGGCATCGACCATAATCAGGTCGATTTCGCCTGTTTTGCAGGAAAAATTCCTTGCCAGTCTTTTGAGGCCTTTTTTCCGCAGGAATTTTTCGCAGCGCCGCTCCCCCCATTGGCCGAGCAGTTTTGGGTCTGCCAGAAGTCTATGGGTGTTGCGGAAGAAACCCAACATAATCATTTTGGAGCGGCTTGTTTGTTGGAGGCTGGTTCGCCCGGGCCGGTATGCTCGCTTAACCTATGAGTGAGCTTGGTTGCTTTGCCGGTGCGCTTGCGCAAGTAATATAGTTTTGCTCGCCTGGTTTTGCCGCTTCGGACGGGTTTGATGTCAACAACTGTGGGTGAATGAAGCGGGAAGATTCTTTCGACCCCCTCGTCGTTGACGATTCGGCGGACTGTGAACATTTCGCTAATGCCGTGCCCTTTGCGAGCGATGACTGTGCCGGAGAAAACCTGGGTTCGCACTTTTTCGCCTTCTTTGATGGAGTAATAGACATCTACGAGGTCACCTACCTCGAAGTGCGGTATACTTTTCCTTAAACTTTTTTTTTCAACGGCCTCAATAAGTTCTGGGTTCATTGATGCATCTCCTATCAGTAAATTACAGACACTCGGAGAAAACGTATTAAAAATAGCCTGTTTTGAGAAATCGGCTGTAGTATAGCTGTTTGCGAAAGATATGCAAGAGCTTTTCTCCGGTTTGCAATTTTATTTGATTCGGTTTTTTATAAGTTTTGTTACGTTTTTGGTTTGCGAGACCTCTATTCTTAAAGAATCTTAAGGAGTATCCTGGTTGGCAGATTGTTTCTTGCCATTTATCAACTGGAGGCCGTTTGTCAGCCCCGGCTTGTCGTGGTTCACAATATATTTGCCGTTTATCAGATGTAGTGGTATCTGGACATCAGGTTTCCTGCTGGTTGCCGGCTGGATGCCGAGGCGCTCTTCGGCAGCACGCAGGATGGCAGCTAACATTTCAGGATAAGATAGACCTGCGAATTTTGCCATTTTTGACAGATGTCCGTCCCAGCACCAACCAGGATTGGGATTTACCTCGAGCAGCTTGGGGTTGCCCTTTGAGTCGAGCCGCCAGTCGAATCGGCAGTAGTCTCTGCACTCTAATCTTTCGAATAGTTTAAGGCAGCATTCAACGACGAATTTTTCCATTTCATCGGGCAGGTCGGCCAGCCTTGACTTGATGTTCCAGTAAGGCGAATCCGGCAGCCACTTGGCCTCATATCCGCAAATTCTGGGAAGTTCCGGCGGCAAAACAGAGTAGTCTTCCTCAATGATAGGCAAAACCAAATAGGATTCCGGCAGGTTTCCAATAATTCCTACGGTGAAGTCCTTTCCGGTAAGGAATTCCTCGATGAGGATTGGTTTTTCGTAGCCGAACTTTTCCCTTATTTCGACGATGGCATTGACTAATTGCTCGCCGTCATTGGCGACGGAGCGTTGAGTTATGCCGAAGCTGGAGTCGCCGAAGTTTGGCTTGGTGATGACAGGAAATTCGAAGGGCAGCTCAAAGGTGCTGTCCTCAGGCTTTATAAAGAAGCCCTCGGCCACAGGTATGCCGATTTCTTTTGCGATTCCGCGGACAAGGGACTTATCGTAGCAAAAAGCCAGGCACTGCGGCCCGCTGCCTGTATATGGGCAGGTGAGGATTTCCAGTAGCGAAGGTATGTGAAGCTCTTTTCTGGCGTCGTTCCAGTAGCCCTCGTCGCAGAGGTTCACGACATAATCGATTCTGGGTTTTAACCTTATCAGGTCATTCACCAGGGTGTCGTGGTCGTTAAGATAAGTGATGTTGTATGAGTTAAGCTCCTTGAGGGCATCTTTGAGCTGGTCGATAGTGTAGAAGTCGTCGTCATCGAAGACGCGGAGAGGCTTGAGAGGGTCGGGTTTTGTGGGGTCGCCGAAAATTACGACTATATCTGTTGCTTCTTTTATCTTTTTTACGGGAGTCCATTCCTTTCTGACTGCGGCGGTTACGATAATGCGTTTTTCCATCATTCCTAAATCCTGGTTGCGCTGGGAGTCGCCATTTATCTGGCCATGGACGGCGATGTCGGTGAAGCCGGCAGTTTTCAGCAGCTCTTCAATACTTTTTCGGGTGTAGAGTCGTTCGGCGTAGAACTGGTCGGCGATGACGCCTTTTCCTACGTGGGAGATGACTTCGCGTGAAATCAGGCGTTGTTTATCGAGCGAAAGCGAGCGCTCTCTGCAGACGAAGTAGTTTTTGTCTATCCACTCCCAGGACCTGGGCTGAAAATGTCTTCTGAGATATTCGCCATCAGCGACATCAATGAGGACTTTGCCCCAGGGCTTGAGGACTCTGAGGGTTTCTTTGAGGACCCTGACATCGTCCTGAGGCGTCTCGAAATAGCCGAAGCTGTTTCCGAGAATCATAACCGCATCGAAGGTATCGGGCTGGTAGGGAAGTTTTCTTGCGTCACCTTCTCTGAATTTGACGTTGAGGCCATCTTTTTTATTCTGAGTTTTGGCCTTTTGAATCAGATACCGTGAGCGGTCCAGGCCCTCGACGTTGGTAAATCCTCGTCTGGCTAATTCAAGAGAATCCGGTCCTTGACCGCAGCATAAATCCAGGATTTTATCTTCCGGGGATAGTTTGAGGATATTTAAGAATGTGTCGATTTCCTTGGTGGTAACCTGGGGGTCATCAACGACGTCGCCGTCTGTTTTTAAGTAGAGTGAGTTAAAGATTAGCCGCCACCAGTCCGGCTGGACGTGTTCTTCGAGGTTTGGGACAGGACCGAGTGATTTGATTCCTGCCAGACCGCCCCTCGATTTGGGGGGAGGCTTACTACTGCCAGAATCATCTTTGTCTTTCATAGTTCAATTTACCCTTTCCTAAGATACAATAATGTTTAGCTACACATTGCTTCCTAACAAATCCGGCCGCCATTTTTTTGTCCGCTCTAATGCCTGCTGGCGGCGCCATTGTTCTATTTTACCATGGTCGCCGCTTAAAAGAATATCAGGCACTTTCATACCGCGAAAGACCTCAGGTCTGGTGTATTGCGGATACTCCAGCAGGCCGTCGCTAAATGAATCGGTTTTTACCGATTCCTGGTCGCCGACGGCGCCGGGCAGGAGTCTGACGACGCTGTCGATAATCACCAGCACTGCCGGCTCGCCGCCGCTGAGAACGTAGTCGCCTATTGAGATTTGCTCGGCATCGAGACCGATGCGGATTCGCTCATCGAAGCCTTCGTATCTGCCGGCGATTAGAATCAGGCGACCGACCGTGCTCAGCTCAACTGCTTTTGCCTGGTTAAACTTTTGACCTTGCGGCGTCAGCAGTATAATGCGGCCTTTTTCCGGCGATAGCTTCTGCACATACTCAAAGCAGTCAAAAACGGGCCCCGGCATCATAACCATACCCGGCCCGCCTCCATAAGGTTTATCATCTACTTTTTTATATTTGTCAAGAGCAAAATCTCTGATATTGGTAACAACGATTTCTACTATACCCTTCTCCTGTGCCCTTTTGATAATTGAGCAGCTCAAGGGGGATGTAAAAATTTCCGGGAAAAGCGTGAGAACGTCGATTCTCATTATAGTTGCTCGTTTTACACCGCTCTTCTATTCTTTTTTGTCCTCAGGTTTATCCTCCGCCTTACTTTCGGCCTTACCTTCCGCCTTGCTTTCAGCTTTAGCTTCTGCTTTGGGTTCGGCTTTTGGTGCAGCCTCGGCCTTTTTCTCGGCCGGCGGGGCTTGCACGCCGGACGTGGGTTCGGCTTTAGCTTCTGCTTTGGGCTCGGCTTTTGGTGCAGCCTCGGCCTTTTTCTCGGCCGGCGGGGCTTGCACGCCGGACGGGGGTTCGGCTTTAGCTTCTGCTTTGGGCTCGGCTTTTTTCTCGGCCGGCGGGGCTTGCACGCCGGACGGGGGGCTGGTTTGCTTCTGGAGGGCGGCCTTTTCGGCCTTATTGAAGGGCAATCCCTTCTTGCGGGCTAAGGCCCTGGCCTTTGCCCTTCGGGCGGACCTTTCCTTTGCGTATTTAGTTTTGATGCCCTGGCGGAGCAGAATTTGCGAGACCGTATCCGATGGGATTGCGCCTTTGTCGAGCCAGTACTGGATGCGCTCTTTGTTAAGGACAAGCTGCTTGGCGATGTCCTTTTCAATCGGGTCGTAGTGGCCTAACTTTTCAATTATTCTGCCGCCGCGAGGCGTGCGGGACTCGACCGCGTTAAGTCTAAAGAACGGTCGATTCCGCCTGCCCATTCTTGAAAGTCTGAGTTTTACTGACATATCTGTCTCCAAAAAACCTTATTATAATCATTTTTCAGAATTTGACAATAGTTTGTAAATGAAATTTTCTAAATAACTATCTCAGAACTGTCACCCTGAGCGAAGCGAAGGGTCTAATAGTCCAGAATAATAGATTCCTCGCTACGCTCGGAATGACATTTGTGTTTTGAGATAATTTCTAAATGGCAAGTGTTTGCTCTTCAACATTCGGATAAATTTTGTCAATCTTTTTCTGAACGGATATTGTTTCGTTTATCGCGGTCGCGATTCTGCAATAGTGTTTAATATCATCCAGTTGAAGCCTCTGTCCCTTTCTATCTTTTATCCATTTGGCCATCACCTGATAGCCGCCTATCTGGTATTCCCAGACATATTTTGAAATAGGGCCGAAGTGTCGTCCGCCGTTTATCCAGACAAGCTTTTTCTTTTCATCGTATTTTACATCCTCAACGAGGTTGTCACCCTTACCTTCAAACCTGGCGACTGGTCTATCCAGATTCTTGGACTTCATCAAATGCAGGTCAATTAGCTCGCCGCCTAACTTGGCAAGGCGTTTGAATAAATTATAATCGGTGCAAAATGGAATTCTGGGAAAATCACTTTTCAAAAATTCTGCGTATTTTTTCCGATAAATGTTGGAGTATAAAATTGCATATATGTAATGCAATATGCCCTCCGGTTTTGGTTCCATCTCATACGCGGTTTTTAGTTTTTCGAAAACTTGTTTGTCGATATTTACTTCGCGCTGGTAGGTGTTCGTCTTATTGTTATTGTATAAATCCTCATCAGGATACAAATAAAGCGGGAAGATATTTACGATTCCCTTGTTGCTTATAAAAATTCTAGATTCAGTAATCTGATCAGCAATAAAAGCATAGTTATAGGATGGAACATCGTATGCGTACTGTCTCATACCTATAAGTGCCAGATTTTCGTGCATCATATTGTGCATAACTTCTTTTCGGGTTCTTTCTATTACCGCGTCATTATAGAAAATCCACTGTTGGTCGAAGGGCCTGTAAAGTATCGGTATTATCTGCTTTTCCCAGTTCTCTTCTGCCCTTACTTTTGTGCGGGCATTTTTTACAGTCCAGCCAGCTTTATCTTTCAAGTCAAATGTCTGTTTTATCATACTATCGGGAATATCTTCATTGCGGAACATCCTTATGCGCCTTTTCATCTCTTCCTTATCAAAACTGATGGAGAATTTGTCCCGGCTTGTTACGACGCCTACGCTGTTTGTGGGAAAAATATCCGTTATTTTCGGGTATTTTTCATAGCCGGCTAAAAGTTTTTCCTCTCGCGGTATAAAGAAATAAAATGGCGATTTTGGTGAGAGCCTTGCCCATCTTGTGCTTTTGACGTGATTATTCTTAAGCCACTCGTATTTAATTTCGCGCAGGCCCCAGTCGTCTCTGTGCATAATCCTTTGTTTAAGGCCTTTTTTCTTAACGGCTAAAATAATCGCAACGCCCTGCTGGATGTCAAAGACATTTTCATCTTTTGAGCCATCAGGGCATTTCTCTTTCTTTTTGCTATTGCCGTGCAGGTCAAGCAGATAGATGTGGTTGAAACTATTCATCAGGGACTGACGCATGCCCCTGAAGGTCGGATTGTCGAGGTAGCTATGATTTGTGATAAAGCCCAGAGTACCTTCACCCGCTTGGTCTATCTTCCATTGGGCGAAGCGGATGAATTTAACATAATCGTCTTGGAGCCATTTAGGATTTTTTTCATCTAACGGCCTGCCATCGACCTGGTAATAATCCTTGATGAGCTTGCCGATAAAGGTGGGTATTCGCTTTCCCTTTTCATCAAACTTCCAGCTTCGATTCGCGGAATGGCCGGAGTAAGGAGGATTGCCAAGAACAACAAGAATCGGTGTTTTCTTTTTTACAGCGCCAGCCGCGTGTGATTCTGCTGAAAGCGAACTCATACCGGGCAAATCACTCTGTGCAAGCTCTTCAATCTCGAGCGTGTTAGTCAGGTATAGCTTAAATCGTTCGTTCTCCGGCAGCTTGTATCCAAGCTCTTCGAGCAAAAATCCCATTTTCAAATGGGCGATAGCATAAGGAGCCATCATTAATTCAAAGGCGTAGAAGTTCTTTAGAATGTGCTTGCTTATAAGCTCACTTACACCCCCTGTGCCATAGCGGGTCGAAAATTCGTTGACTGCGATGCCGGCCGCCTGGGCCAGGAATGTGAGAGTTCCTGCAGCAGGGTCGAGAACAGTCACTGAATCCGTTGCGAAACCGTTGGGTTTGTCAAAGTAATCCTTAAGGATTATGTTTAAGGAACGGACGATATACGAAACGACCTCCTGTGGAGTATAATACACGCCTCGCCGCTCTCTTTCCTGTGGGTCATACACTTCAAGAAATGTCTCGTAAAAGTGCATAACAGGGTCCTTGCCTCTGTGTTCAACGTAGTATTTGTGCAATACCTTTTTGACATCCGCAACGGCTAAAACGTCAGCAATATCTACAATAATCCAGTCAAGCTCAGGCCCCGGCTCTTCAAGTGAAACAAACCTGAACACATCCCGCAAGATGCCTATTGTTCTTGGGATATTGTCAAATGCTACCCTTTTATTAAACTCGCCCGCAGCCCGCGTGCTTGCTGCAAAGAGGCCGTAGGTGACGGTCTGGGCATACATATCCGCAAAATCCTCTTTGGTTAGGCCTGCTATCAAATGCTGCTGAAAGGCCTTGTAAAAGCCCGTTAGCCTTCCGTTACTTCTATTGAGTTCGAGCAGCACCTGCTCACGAAGATAATGTGTCCTGGACGCTAACGCTTTGGCAAGCGCTTCCGGGGTGTACCGGCGAGGGAGGGAAAAGGTAAAAAACTTATTTAATAAGTCGAAGAGTCTATCCTGGTTTTCGACAGGAGGGGTAAGTTTAAGCTGCTTTGCAATAAATGGTCGGCCTATGGCGACTTTGTCGATGAGTTGGCCATCGCGGTACAATCGAAACTCAAAGAAATTGGTCAAAATGACATTCGGAAATGCGCTGCGATACCGCTTTAGCTGCCCGGATTCCTCGATTTTATCGAGGTTTTCTTCTTCTGACCGTTTTGCTTCTATGTAACCGATTATATGTTGTTTGCCGTCCCATACTCGAAAATCAGGATTACCAGCTTCAGTTTCTTTGGGCAAAATTGTTACTTCTGTCTTTACTCTCTTTATTGATTGCGCATAGTTTCTGATAAGCTCCGCCAGGGCTTCATAATAGCTTTCTTCTCTTGCATCACCTCTTTGGGCGACTTCGGAGATTTCTGTTATGTAGGTTTTAAGCATCGATGTTCTTTTGTTTGCAATAAAGGATGTAGCCGTTCATAAAAATTGCAAAGTTGGCCGGGTCGATTCGTGCATCGGCGGCTATTTTTTGAATCTGGTCATCGGTCAAGACGGCTGCGTTTTGTTTTTCATTCGGCGTCATTATAGCAACCGCCTTTTCCAGCTCCAGCATCTCGTATGCGGTTGGCGCAACAAGCATCGCCAGCTCGCTGGAGCCTTCGATGTCCTGGAACTGGTCTCTTATCATTTTGCCGTATGTACTGTTGGAGAAGTGCGCTACCTTCTGGAGATATTGCTCGAGGGATAATCCGGGAGATTTCGGCATTATTTTGTTGTCAGGTAATTTTTGTGGCATTTTTAGCGCCGTTCTATTTTTCCTCTTCGCTTTATGATTTTTTTTCGTTTCGAGCGTTGCTTTATTTTTTTGCCGCTCGACATAGCCGCACTTAGTGCACCCATACCGAATCCGCCGGAAAATAGTGCCTTCAGGCCTCCGAGGCTTCCGCCGCTGAGGGCCTTGAGCATGTCCCGGCTGCGCGTGAACGTCTTGACCAGCCCGGAGACATTCTGGACATCGACGCCTGCTCCCGCTGCGATACGTCTTCGTCTTGGGCCGTCTATAATATCCGGGTCGCGTCTTTCCTGAGGCGTCATCGAATAGACAATCGCCTCCATCCGCTTCAGCTCTGCCTCGTCAATGTCCAAATCTTCAATTTGGCCGCCTATCCCCGGCATCATTTTTAAGAGGTCTTTTATGCCGCCCATTTTTTTGACGGCGTGCATTTGCTTCAAGAAATCATCGAAGCCGAAGGTGCCTTTGGCGATTTTTTTCTGTAGCTTCGCAGCCTCCTCGGCCTGGAATTGCTCCTGGGCTTTTTCCACAAGCGTTACGACATCGCCCATACCGAGAATACGGCTGGCCATTCGCTCGGGATGAAATTCTTCGAGCTTGTCTAACTTTTCACCTACGCCGATGAACTTGATAGGCTTGCCGGTTACTGCCTTGACACTAATAGCTGCGCCGCCGCGGGCGTCGCCGTCGAGTTTTGTAAGGATTACGCCGTCGAGTTCGAGGCGGTCGTTGAACTCTTTGGCGGAATTGACGGCGTCTTGGCCGGTCATCGCATCGCAGACTAAGTAAATCTGGTGCGGGTTGATGGCCTTTGCGACGTTATCTAATTCAGCCATCATTTCCTGGTCGATGTGCAGCCGGCCGCCGGTATCGAGAACAATCACATCGTAGCCACTTTCCTGGCCGTGCTTGACGGCATTTTTCGCTACCTGGATGGAGTCGGTGCTCTCTTCACGATAGACATCGACATTTATCTGCTGGCCGAGAATAACCAATTGCTCAATGGCGGCGGGCCTGCGCAGGTCGTCAGCCACCAGAAGCGGTTTTTTGCCTTTCGCAACTAAGTATTGGGCCAGTTTCGCAGCGGTGGTAGTTTTTCCGCCGCCCTGCAGGCCGGCTAACATAATTACTGTCGGGCCCGGCGAAACAAAATAAATGCGGGTATCGACCGGGCCCATCAGCCTGGCTAATTGGTCATTGACGATTTTAACCATTACCTGGCCGGGGTGCAGGCTCTTTATGACCTCGGCGCCGATGGCAGCCTGAGTAACATCTTTGCAGAATTGCTTGACGACGTTGTAGTTGACATCGGCTTCAAGAAGGGCCTTTCGGACATCGTGCATAGCATCGGAGATATTGGCTTCTGTAATTTTGCCTCGGCCTGATAGCGACCTGAAGACTGAATTAAATTTTTCTGTTAATGCCTCAAACACAATAGCTTCCTAAATCCTAAAAAGCTTGGCGTTAAAAACTATTTTAGCGCAAAAAGAAAATTGCGGATATTGCAAGGATTGTAAAACAATCAGGACGATTTTGCAAGAACAAAATGCGATTGCCTCACGATGATATGCCCCCGAGGTGATTATTAAGAGTATATTGCACTGTCACAAACACCGGCTTGCGACTATAATCTTTTATACCTGTTCGCAGCCAATATAGTTAGCAGATTTCTATTTTGGAGACGATTAACAATGGCGCAAGAAAACGATATTTCAGGGGCTGGGTCTGTGCCTTTCAGCCGGCTGGGGCGAATAGTTCTGGCGGCCTTCCTTTTAACATTCATATCGGCAAGGATTATCGTCTTTCTGATTATGTCTCGCCAGATACCTGACCTTTACCTTTACGTCAGACAGACACATATTCATCACCTCAATTACGGCATTTTTCTTCTCGCAGGTACTTGTTGGTATTTATTATTTCGGCGGCCAGTTGGTCGAAACCTCGAAGTGGCGGCTGTGGTCTATGGAATCGGCATGGCTCTGACATTCGATGAGTTCGGGATGTGGATACATCTGGGAGGCAGTTACTGGCAGCGTGCCAGTTGGGATGCCATCGTAGTTGTAGGCGCGTGTTTTGGCCTGATTGCCTTTGCAGCATCTCTAAAGAAGCTCCGACCTCACGATTGGTTGACCGGCATCGCTGTGGTATTGCTTACCATCATTTTCTTTTTTATGCTTGCCAAATCCTTCAGGTATGCTGGCAGAATCATTCAGCCGAAACTCGAAAAAATTGAGTCCACAGCTCCAAAATGATACGCTCTTGCCGAATCCGTTTTCTCTTTTACCATCGCCATTGGCGTTGAATGGATTTTTAGCTGTTTCTACGTTCAAGGTATCGTGAGGGAGATGGAAATTATTGGCGTAAAGTTAGGACCTCACGTAAAGCATCGGCTAAATATTTTGCGCCAATGGTTCATAGAATTTTTCAGGTCGTTTGCCCAGAGTATTTCTGAGAGTTCCTAATTTTTCGATTGTGCATTCAATCCGGTCGCCTGGCTGAAGATAATTTCCCGTAGCAAGGGCTACGCCTGAAGGCGTGCCGGTCGCGATGACGTCTCCGGGTTCGAGCGTCATTATGTGGCTTAAAAACGATACGATGTCCGCTACGGGGTAAATCATCTGTGAGGTGTTGGCATTCTGGCGAACTTCGCCGTTGACGGTAAGGGTCATTTGTAGATTCTGCACATCGACAATTTCATCTGCGGTTACTAAATACGGCCCCATCGGCAGGAAACCATCGGCCCATTTGCCGCCCAGCCAGTCATAGAATTCATCCCACGGGCGCTTTGCTCTATTTTTCGCAAATGTTACGCTGCGGGCAGAGACATCGTTGATGATGGTGTAGCCGGCAATTACATCGGACGCATCATCGGGGCTGATGAACTTTGCTCTTTTGCCGATTACAATAGCAAGCTCAAGCTCATAATCTATCTGCTCGCTAAAAACCGGCCATTGGATTTCTTCATTGAGGCCAATGACAACGGTGGACGGCTTAAGAAAAGGTCTTGGGACGGTTGTCTTACGCGGTGAATCGGACCTGTCCCCGAATGATTTTGTCGGGGAAAGGCCAAGCTTTAGGCCCGCTTCCTTAATGTGCTCTGCATAGTTTCCTGCAAGGGCGAGTATTTTGTTCGGGCGAGGGATAGGGGCAAGGAGCTTGACAGAATCCAGAGGAGTGAATATATCGGCTGAGTCGGCTAAAAGAGCAAGTTTATCGAGGCAGATTTGGCCTCTTTCCAGGATTTCTTTTACGCTGCGGGGCGGATTTGGGCCAGGCCAGACGGAAGGAATGTCGATTACCCCCCTGTCCGTTAAAATGCCGCAGGAAATGGCCTTGTCTCGTAAGTCCGTTATTAGTTTCATATATTGTCCTTTTAATTTCGAGACCGCATTTATACTAATTGCGATAAAAAATTACCAAATCAAATCGCATTGAAGATACGGTCTTCTGGCAAATATGGTATAATAACATATAGAACGCAAAACAAATAAAACAGGGCGGCGAACCCGGGGTGTGCTTTACGTTTGTAGGTAAAGAAAGTAGCACGGCCATCTTGGCCGTGTTTGCACGGGCTGGAAGCCCGTGCTACGTCGTGTGAAAATAATCTACCTACAAAGATGAATCGCACCCGCGAACCCGGATAGAAAAACAATGAGCAAACAAAAAGGATTTATCCGCCATACGTGTGGCGGATTTACCTTAATAGAGCTTCTGGTAGTCATCGCCATTATCGCGATATTGATGGCGATATTAGTGCCGGCACTAAATAGCGCCAGAGAGCAGGGCAAGCGTGCAGCCTGCCTTAGCAACGTCAAGCAGTTGGGCCTTGCCTGGGTTCTGTATGCCGATGATAACGATAACAAGATTGTCAACGGCTGCACCGGCAAAGGCGGCGAAAGCCCAATACCAGCCAATGAAGATGGCTGGGTGCACTGGGCCGGCTACTCGGACCAGACCAGCGAAGCGGACCAGATAAAAGCCGTAAAAGAAGGAGCGCTATTTCGGTATTGCAACAACGAAAGGGCATACAGGTGCCCGACCGGCCTGCGCGGAGAGATGCGGACTTACTCCATCGTGGATTCTATGAATGGCTGGCCCAGCAGCGGGCCGAGGGTCAAAAACAGGATGGAGCTTACAAGACCCGGCGATAGGGTCGTCTTTCTCGATGAAGGCTGGGTAACATTCGCAAGCTGGAGTGTTCCTTACGACCGCGAGGCCTGGTGGGGAAGCGTCGTAACGGTGCCGGGCATACTGAACAACCGCAACAATGACCCGCCGCCCGTGCGGCACGGCAACGGCACAAACTTTTCCTTTGCAGATGGACGCAGCGAATACTGGAAATGGAAGGACCGCCGCACGATAAGTTATGGCAAATTGGAGGTAGGCTCCAGCCCCGACCAGCCGGGCAACCCGGATTTGCACAGGGTCCAAAAAGCCGTCTGGGGCAAACTCGGCTACACCCCAACCCCCTAATATTGTCATTTTTATCCGCCTGTGGTGGAACGTGCTTACCTGTCCCGGCAATCCTTTGGCCGGGGACACGGAATCCATTGCTAAAAATGATTGTCTCCTTGATTTCTATGCTCAAAACGGTATCCTTTTGTGCAAAATGGCCCGGAACTCTAAAATTGAATGGACTGGTTCTACTTGGAACCCAGTAACCGGCTGCACAAAAATTAGTGCGGGATGCAAAAACTGCTACGCAGAACGAATGGCACTGCGCCTTCAGGCAGCAGGCGTCACCAACTACAGGAACGGCTTTCGGCTCACACTGCATGAGCACGCATTGAAAATCCCGCTATCTTGGCGACAGCCCCGGACGATATTCGTCAACTCGATGAGCGACCTTTTCCATAAGGAAATCCCCTTGGAATTCATCTCCAAAGTTTTTGAGGTTATGTGCCGAGCACCTAATCATCAATTCCAGGTACTAACCAAGCGTTCCAAAAGGTTGCTTGAATTAAGCGCCAGTCTGCCCTGGCCTCAAAACGTGTGGATGGGTGTTACGGTCGAAAACGCCGACTATGTTTCACGCATCGACGACCTCAGAAAAACCACTGCCTCCGTCAAGTTTCTGTCCTGCGAGCCCCTGCTCGGACCAATTCAGCAATTGGACCTTGAAGGCATTGACTGGGTCATTGTCGGCGGAGAATCGGGCCCAGGCGCCAGACCAATGAACCCGAAATGGGTTATCGATATCCGCGACCAGTGCCTGGCTGCAGGCATTCCCTTCTTTTTCAAACAGTGGGGCGGTGTGAACAAAAAGAAAACCGGTCGCAAGCTTCAAGGCCGCATCTGGAACCAAATGCCCATCGAACCAAATACTATTTCGCGGAGGAAAGTTCCAATTGGCGAATACGATAGACTTTTTTCGTGAGAAGAAACCTTGGTCAAAGTACAAGGACCTGATTCTCGATTACTACCTCCAACCTTACTTGGAGAAGATCAAAAACCTTCGCAAACCAATTCTGATAGTGGATTGTTTCGCTGGCCCGGGCCGTTTCTTCGAAGATGGTGAGCCGGGGAGTCCACTGATCATACTTGACCGACTTCGGTCTCTCCATGAGAGAGGGTTCAATGTTTGTGGCTTCTTTATCGAACAGGATGAGTATCTATACGATAAACTTACAAAGAACGTCAAGGCCACAAGTGTCCCATGTCAGACGCGGTGCGGAGATTTTAGAAATTTTGTTCAAGAGATTTCGCAACTGGCGAGGGATTCTTCGGCCTTTGTCTACTTAGACCCTCTGAGACCAAGCGATCTTCTATTCAACGATATGAGGTTGGTATATGACTACCTCCGTGTTGGCCGAAGCGTCGAGACCCTTATTAACTTCATGAGTTGGAATTTCCTTCGGGGAGTTTGGGGAAACCGAGCGAAGATCATCTCAAATGGCAGGGTCTTGCCCGACCATCATTTGACCTTGCAGTTTGACAAAGTGGCTGGAGGAACGTATTGGCAGAACGTCGCCTTCGAATCTGTCGTTTCAGAAAACGACCGGGCTGATAAACTTGCTGAGGGGTATGCTGCCATGCTGCACACCTGGTTCCAGTGGGTACTGAAATATGCAATAAAGGACAAATACGAAGCACAGTCGCCTAAATACCATTTGATTTTTGGTTCGCGTCATCCCGATGCGCTGGAGTTGATGAATTGTGCAATGGTGAAGGCCCGGCGGGAATTTGTTAAAGATGGCTTTATTGTCGGACACCTATTCCCGAATCAACCGGACAAGGAAGTCATCAAGCCCAAAGAAATAGAGAAGGTCGTGGTAGACACGGCTAAGATAGTTGGTAAGACTACGTGGAAGAATCTGCGAGTTCGGGCAACAATTGCAAACCCCTACATTTATACAGACTCCGAGTTTGACAGAGGTATAAAACAAGCTATCAAGGAGGGATTACTTTGTAGCGATTGCCCTGGGACAAAGGTCGAGGAAAGCGCGACCGTGTGGCCCGGCAGCAGGAAAAAAGGGGACGTTTCCTAACGAGGATATGAGAATCGAATTTCTTCGTGCAGGTCCACAGTAGGTTACGCCGGAGGCGGAATCCAGCATCAACCCATCTACTCCTCCCCTCTTTCCCAAAACCCTCATTCTCGGAACCTTGATTCTTAAAGCAGTCCATAAGTATATACGCATATACTTATATACTTATATTTCTGTGCAAAAACCCCCCAATCTGATAATAACATTCCCAATCTCCCAAAACAAAAGGTCATAAAACAAAAAAGCCCTCGACAAGGCCTTCAAAGGCAACATCTAATTTTATCTCAAAAAGACAGTGTTAATCTGCGTCAATCTGCGTCTAAAAAATATGTTCCTTAATGCCGTAAGGTATCTTGATGATATACTCCATAAGTATATACGCATATACTTATATAGTGCTGACCCAATTGTCAAACGGAAAGCAAAAAACCCATCGAAATCTTTGAAAAGAAAATCTCCGACATCATCTCCTCCCTCTGGGCTTGAAAAAAACAGTGTCAATTCGCGTCTAAAAAATTGTGTTTATTTGTGTGAACCTGTCCTGAGCGCACTCGTCCCGAACAGGGTCGAGGGAGTCGAATGGATTCGTGGTTGCTTTTGTGTCTTTTACCTTCGTGTCCTCGTGGCAAAAATCTGCTTAAAACAGCTCAAAAAGTGACTCATTTTTGCAAAAAGATGCAAAAAGTTGTTATTTTATGTCAAAAAAGTGCAAAAAAGTGCTCATTTTTACCCTCATTTTTACGCCAAAAACACATAAGTCTTATAATATCTAAATTAGCAATATCGCCATCCGCCCCATTTCCAAAATTTTTCGAAAAAATCCCCTCTTTTCCAATTTTTTTTATCTTTTTATTACCTTTTTTTATGTCTTTTGTCCTCTTTTCTCCACCTGCCCTGAGCAAGCAAAGCGCGTCGTAGGGCCTGTGAGCAAGCGAAGCGCGTCGTAGGGCCTGTCCTGAGCAAGCGAAGCGCGTCGTAGGGCCTGTCCTGAGCAAAGCCTGCGGTGAGTGCAGTCGAACCGTCGAAGGGTTCTCTGTGGCTTATTTTGTGCCCCCTCCTTCCTCTGTGTTTCAGTATCGAGCATCCTGCATCGAATACCAATTCACCTCTCACTAATTAACCAATTAACTAATTTTCTCAGCGGTCTTTGCGGTCAGATTAGTAGCATTCCGGGGCGGTGCAGAAGAGCCAATTTGTGGTCTGCTCCGCCCGCAGCGTGCCATTGTGCCGGCTCGGGCAAATGTCATTGTGAAGATTTTGTATGCGGCGGAATAACTTTGAGACGAAGGAGAATAAGAAGGGTCTCTTCTTTGTGTCTTCGGAAAATTCTTGCTATGAGGGACCGCCTTTCCGGCAGTAACATTGTCGTTTGGACGAGCAGGGTCTCGCCACGGGCCGTTTCGATGTTCGAAATCTCGAAACCGGACTGCCTGTCTTTGCCTGCATCAAGAAGAAATCCGAAGGTCAAACCTATACGCCCGTCATCACCGAGCACGGTAGGCAACAATGATACAGCAAGTCCTTCTACGGTGCTGCCGGTGTAAATGATGCCTTCGGTGCCATCTACCAGCACGAGTTGGGGAGCTGCGAGGATATTTAGTTCGGGCGACGACTTCGCAAACTGCAGGAAGGCTTCGGTTTTGTCAGGGCCGAGATTTGCCCAGAAGGCGGGCCTTTCGGACGATGAGTTGGGGTCAGCTTTACCCTGGTTGAATTGAATGGTTTGGTTTTTAAGAAACCTCTGGAGTTTCTTCTTTGATTTGGCGCCTGCTGTGCATATCTGGATGTTTGCCGAGACCATTGGTTTGTTCAGGAGTTCTTCATCGGTTTTGCTTACTTCGTTTTGGTCCGCAGGTGTGGCCGGCAGCGGTTTGCCGGCATACTTTCCCTCTTTTAATTCGCTGACTATTTCTTTTAGACGGGCTATGCCGGTTTTCGCTGTGCCTGTTATTTTGCCGAGGACAACCATTTTGCCAAAGACAACGCGGTCTGTGTCGAGCCGGGCAATGCCAATGAAAACAACGACAACCAGCACGGCTGCAACCAGCCGCTTAGGTGTCCTTCGAATGATGAGTCTCCAGATGTTCAAGTGCGACTGTTGACGCTGGGGGGACTGTGCAAGGGCAGCGAGGAGTTTTTGTTCGAGCTTGTCGCGGTGCCGATGGTCAGGAGCATCGTCGAGCTTCAGTTGGCGAACGAAGGTTTCAAATTGTCTTTCATTCTCAATCATTTTCAGCGCCTCCCGACAGCCTGGTAATCCCGGCAGCGGTCAATTTCTTTCTTATCTTTGCCAGGGCCCGTGCCAGCCGGCTGCGGGCAGTGCCCGGACTGCAGCCAAGCACGTCAGCGATTTCGGTTAACTTGAGATTTTCAAAGAAACGCAATGTGATGACAGTCTGGTATTTTGGTTTCAGGGCGAAGATGGCTTTTTTCAAGAGAGCCAGTTCTTCTGCTGAGCTTTCAGGGTCGTTTGTGCAATCGTTTGTCTGCTCACCGAAACGTTTGAACAGATCATTTCGACTGGCTTGTTTTCGCAGGTGATTGTTGACCTCATTGGTTGCGACTCTATAAAGCCAGTTGCGAAACTGCGGCTGGCCATTATCATTGAAGCGTCCAAAGTTTTGCACAACCTTGAGAAACACCTGGGACGTAATATCCTCGGCTGTGTTCCTGTCAAAGAGCCGGTGAGCACAATAGCGAAATACCTGGTCGTAGTATTTGCGATATAGCTGGACAAACGCTACAGAGTCGTAACGTGCCTCGGAAATTATCTGACTTTTGTCGGCCACGCGGCTGTTGTCCCTTATGCCAATTGTTTTCCGTGACGCAGATATACCGGATATCATCATAATTATAAATGCGCAGCGTCAAAAAACGTGGCAAAAAGAATAACCGTCCCAGAGATTGTGGGAAAATTTTTAGCCCAACTTTCGCAGTTAGGTGATGAAACTGTGATTTTTTAAAATTTATTCCCGCGTATCGCTTCATTATCGCACAAAACGGTCTCAAACCCTGCATGGTGAAGACCTACCCTGTTGCAAAGC
>Ga0315279_10000342_pt1 | contig 97647 bp, 84 predicted proteins | sample YL17G06_20_MG_FD_203694 | JGI IMG/M metagenome (GOLD analysis project Ga0315279, IMG submission 203694) | Sediment microbial communities from Yellowstone Lake, YNP, Wyoming, USA - YL17G06_20 | ecosystem: Environmental > Aquatic > Freshwater > Lake > Sediment | place: USA: Wyoming | collected... | reverse complement strand
GTCCGGCGAGTCGGCGTGTAACCGGAGGTTCCGCCGCGCCATCCCCCGGACCACGAACGGCATCCCGCCGGCACGCAACGGCTCGAGGATCGTGCCTCGGTCACCGCCCCGGTCGATCACCATCACCGCATCGCGGTTCAGGTGATGCCCACGGCATCGCCATCCCCCCGGCTGCCGTCGCGCACCTGCCCCAGACCCTCCTGCCACACGGCGTAGGGCTTCTGCACGTCGCTCACGTCCATGATGCAGTACCGCATCCACCCGCATCAGGTGCGCGTCGATCACCCGCCGCCACGATCCTGCGTGCGAAAGGCCCCGGCGCAGCCGCTCCGAGGTCTTCTTCAGGCTGATCGGCTCCCCCAATGCCCGCGCCAAGGCCCGGACATGCACGTGCCGGCACTTCAATAGCCCCAGCAACACGTCGCTCTCACACCGCGCGACCGGACGCGTGAACCCCACGCGCAGCAGGTCCGCCTTGAACCGCGACACCTGGCCTTGAAGCTCCGCTCGAAACGTCCTATCATCCATCCTGGGAGCCTTTCTTCGAGACGTCGTGTTTCCCACGGCTTACGTGCATCTCAAAGATACCAAACAGGCTCCCTTTTTCCTCCCCATCATGCCCACTTAACACATCGCTTTCCCAGGCCCTTATCTCCTACATCCCATGGCGTTTGGGGGGATGGTCAGTGAGGAGTTCCCAGCAATCCGTGCGGTATCTTCACCTGCTGCTCAGCGCTCTCGTCACCTTGTTGAATGCCTCGATCGCCGCGTCGATGTCGGCGCGAGAGACGTCTAGATGTGTCACTGCGCGGAGCGCCGTCGGCCGGATGGGGTTGATGAGCACGCCGAGTTCTTGGAGCCGCCGCGATACCTCCGCCGCCGGCACCGGTGGGGCGATCTCGATGACGACGATGTTCGTCTCGACGGCGGCGGCGTCCACGCGAATGCCTCGCATGTCGGCGATTCCCCCGGCGAGGCGCTTTGCGTTCGCGTGGTCCTGCGGCAGCCGCTCCCGGTGATGGCGGAGCGCATACAGTGCCCCCGCGGCGATGATACCGGCCTGTCGCATCCCGCCGCCAAGGACCTTTCGCCGCTGCCGCGCACGCGCAATCACCTCGTTCGTCCCGCAGAGTGCCGAACCGACCGGCGCGCCGAGCCCCTTCGAGTAGCACACTGATACCGTGTCCACATGGCGCACATACTCCCGCTCGAGTATCCCGGTCGCGGCACTTGCGTTCCAGAGACGTGCGCCGTCGAGATGCAGCCGCAGGCCGCGTTCTCGACACAGCGTGCCGATACATGCGATCTCGTCGAGCGGGTAGATAGCTCCGCCGGCGCGGTTGTGCGTGTTCTCCAGGCAGACCAGCCGGGTCGGCGCATTGTGGATGTTGTCCGGGTTGATCTCCGCGGCGACCTGATCGGCGATGATGACGCCGCGCCTGCCCTGGATGGTCCGGATCATCACCCGCGAGAGAAGTGCAGGAGCGCCTGCCTCGTAATTGTAGATATGGCAGTCACGCTCCAGGATCACCTCGTCGCCTTCGCGCGTGTTCACCCACACGCCGATCTGATTGCCCATCGTGCCCGACGGTACGTAGAGTGCTGCCTCCATGCCAACGAGCGCCGCGGTCTCCTCCTCGAGCGCGTTCACCGTCGGGTCCTCATGGAAGACATCATCGCCGACCTCGACCTCGGCCATGAACCGGCGCATCTCGGGCGTTGGCTTCGTCACGGTATCGCTGCGGATGTCGATCATGGATGCCTCTCGTATCCCTTTTCCGTGCATGGTGGATGATGGCTTGGGACGAATGCGAGGTTCGTCCCTACGAACGACGATGCTCGCGTGTGCGATGGTACGTTTCCCTGGTGATCACCAAGTCGTACACATGCCGTGCCTTGCCACCGGGCGGGCACGCGATCTCGGCCTCCACCTCGTAGCCGACCCGTTCGAACGCTCGACGGCTCCGCGGGTTGTAGTCGGCAACGTCGCAGCCATAGATGCAGTCGGCGCCCTCGCGGTCGAATCCGAATGCAGTGAGAAGCCAGATCGCGCGCGTGCCGATGCCGTGCTCCCACATGTTTTTCTCGCCGATCGCCAGGTCGATGCGGCGCAGGTCGAGGCCGGGATGCCGATCGAGGATGCGCGGGAGATTCATCCGCTGAAGCCAGCACTCGCCGATAGGGACGCCGTTGTACTCCATGATGAACATGAACGCCGCGCGCGAGACACCCCGGTAGATCCGATGAACCTCTTCCGGAGTCCGCGAGCGCACGTCGTCTCCTTCCGCGTAGTAGAGCACCTCCGGGTCGTCGTTCCATCGATAGAGGAGGAACCAGTCGTCCTCGGTCATCGGCCGCAGGACCAGGTCACTATCGCGGAGGACGATCGTATGCTCTCGGAGGGTCTCCATGCTTGGGATCTCTTCGTCAGTCACTTCGTCGCGCCATCGTGCGGGTACCGAAATGTACGGGGCGGGATGGCAATCTCAGCCGGCCGTGCCTCGTCCTCCCTCGTGCCCATTCACCTTCTCGGAGCCTTGCCCAACGCCGAACGGCGGTGGCATATCTTCGGGCAGGACGGATGGGAGCATCGCAACCGCCGCATCGGCACGGGCATGGAGCTCCGCTGGATCGAACATGTGCCCGCCCTGCCAGACGGCAACCACCTTCCGCGTCGCTCGGACGTCGGCCAACGGATTGCCCCGGACCGCTACGACGTCAGCCAGCTTCCCCGCTTGAAGCGTGCCGAGTTCATCGGCGACGTGAAGGAACCGTGCACTATCGCTCGTCGCCATGCGCAGGATTGTCGTTGACGAAAGGCCCGCTTCGGCGAGGAGCTCGAACTCGTAGTGCAGGCCCAGGCCGACTGGGACGAATGGCGAGTCCGATCCCGCAAGCATCGGTACGCCCGCTTCGTGGAAGGCCGCGACAAGTTCCTGCATCCGATGGAAGCCCTCGCGGATCGCGGCGAAACGGGCATCGTCCCACGTCGAGCAGTCGATAAGCCCCGAGACCCAGGCACGCACCTGCGCCGGATGCTGTTCGTACCCGGGGAACTCCTCGAAACCCGTGCCCCAGCCGAGCTCGCCCGCCTTCATGACTGCGAGCGTCGGACAGAACCACGCTTCCTTCGCGCGGAATGTCTCGATGACCTCCTGGACCCGCGACGAGCCGACATCGAGATCGTGCCAACTCTGGGCTTCCTCGCGCACGTCGAGGCTCCAGACATGTTCGATGCAGCGAGCACCAAGGTTCACTGCCTCTCGTGCCATACATGCTCCGCAGTGGCATGCTACCAGTAGGCCATGCTCCCGTGCGCGTGCCACAACTCGCCCGACGCGATCCGGCGTGAGGTGGACGTACGTCTTCAGGCCATCGACCCCGAGTGCAACGATCTCATCGACCACCATCTCGACATGCTCACCCTCCGCAATGCCACGGGCTATGTGCGGCCAGTGTGGCTTCGGCCCATCGATGAGTGGCCCGAACGTGTGGATACGTGGGCCATACCACTGGCCCTGCTGCTGCCGAGCTCGGAGCTGCCCAAGTGCGCGTGGGTTGTTTCCTGTGTCGCGGACCGTCGTGATCCCGTTCGCGAGGAGCCGGAGCGGCGTCCACCCATCGTCGGCGAGGTGCAGGTGAAGGTCCATGAACCCTGGCAGCAACGTCGTGTCGGGCAGATCGATCACCTGATCAGCGGCCGATGCCTCGCCTGCGCTGCGAGGAGGAAGCCCCTCGTACGGGCCGGCGTACATGATCCGCTCACCCTCGATGACGACCGCTGCGTCACGTACCGGAGCGGCGCCAGTACCGTCCCACAGGGCCTTCGCTCGAATGATGGTGCGTGTCTTCATGGCGGAGGACAGGCAGTCGGTTTGGATGTTAGTGTGCGGTGAGAATGGCGTTGCATGGTGAGAGCGATACGCCGCCTGGAAAGATAGGGCCGCTGCGTAATCAGCGCTACATGGGTGGGAGCAGGCAGACTGTGCCTCTGCAAGACAGCGGGGCGATGAATCGTTCGTTCGTTGATAGTCACTGCCACGTCACATATATTCCCCGCGTTATGGTATGGAGAGGGAGCAGGGCAAAATGCGCCGGGAGAGCTACCGTACAAGATGCTCATCCACCGCTACTTCGGTGGGCTATCGGAGCTATTGCGCGCGAAGACGGCGAAGAGGTACCTCGACGTGGACCTGCGATCGGAAGATGGCTGGGCACGCATCGAGCGGGCCATCGAGACGCTTACCAGGGCGTACCTCGGCCATAGTGGAACCACATGAAGGCACGGAGATGGACCACCATGACCATCGACCATACATACCGAGACCTCTTGCTGCTCAGCGGAGAACGCCGTGCACTCTCGACCGAGCATGAGATACTCTCAATGCGCCGTCGGGACTTCCTGAAGGCACTTTCCGGCGGGATGTTGGCCGTTGCCATGGGTCCGTTCGGCACGGCGGCGGTGATTGGCTGCGGCGCGGCAACCCGTCCGAAGCTCAACGTACGGGCCGAGGCTGCCTCAGTCCGTATGCTCGACCCGGATTCCGCCGCGATCCTCGCATATGCATCGCTCGCGCCGAGCACGCACAACACCCAGCCATGGCGCGTGCGTATCCAGGAGCCGGGTCACTGGATCATAGGCTCCGACCCAGCACGTCGGCTGCTGGAGGTAGACCCCCTCAACCGCGAGATGCTGCTGTCGCTCGGTGCGTTCACCGAGAACCTTGTCCTTGCTGCCGGTGCCCTCGGCCATACCGCAGTGACGACCATCATCGCGGGTAATCCCTTCATGCCGGAGGTTATGGACGTGCGCTTAACGCGCGCGCCGGCAGTAAGCTATCCGTTTGAGCGGATCACATTGCGCCGCACAGTGCGAAGAAACTATCGGGATAGGGAGCTGGCAGGTGATGTTGTCCGGACACTTCTTGCCCCGCTTGGTGATGGTGCCACCTTCTTCCCGCCGATCTCGCGTCCGGCAGCGTACCTGCGCGAAGCCGTGGTGGAAGCATTCCGCGCGCAGACCTACCGTGAGCAGGCGCAGGTGGAGCTCTCCCATTGGATCCGCTTCGATGATGCCGATGTCTATCGGCATCGGGACGGTCTCACCCCAGCGAGCATGGAGCTTTCCAGTGCCGCTGCATGGTACGCGCGCCACTTCATGAGCCGGGATGACGTCATGACAGGGCGGTTCCGTGTGGAAGGGATCGACATCGTTGCGAAGCAGGCGCGACACGGTGGCGGCTGGTTCGTCGTTACGAGCGATCATTGGGATGTGACCTCACTTCTGGATGCGGGACGCCGGTTCGAGAGAATGGCGCTTCTCGCGCGCGAGCACGGAGTGGCAATCCACCCGATGTCTCAGGTGCTGGAGGAGAAGCCCTGGCAGGAACGACTTGCGGTGGATATGGACGTGCCGGGTAATCCGCAGTTCATCCTCCGCGCGGGCTATGTCAGCCCGTATCCTGCGCCGGTGAGCTTGCGGCGGCCGATTGCCAGCTTCGTCTCATTAGCTTGAGGCAGCTATGCGGCTGGGATGTAGGAGCTGGGAGAGGAACTGCAGTGACGCCGAGGGCAACGTGACGTTTGGAGTATGTCTGCTCTCGCGTGCCGATAGATTGGGCGACTCCTTGGTGAAGACGTTGTGGTTGCCTGCGCTACCTGCTACGCTGCCACGGCATCGGCCGACAATGTGGGGAATGATCGAGGTCAGGCGGTATCTGGTAACTCTCAGCGCGAGGTGGGCAGCGCTCACCTTGCATGGGAGAAAGATCCCTGCAGCGGGCATCTCGCTGTAGGGGTGCACGGCCGTGCATCCTTGCTGCCGCATCACTTCGCGCGCCGTGAGGACCATCCCTCTCGAATGCCCTCGATGGATGCCGTAAGTTACGAGCGGCGGCGGAACTGGGCATGATTCCGACGGCATTTACATAGGAAGGAGGAAACGCTCGAAAGGGAGCGTCTCCTCCGGCTGCACCAGCCTACCGGCCATTCCGACTCCGTCGGCCGGGTCCGCCTGACTCGGCGATGATCGTGCTCTCGGGAACACTCCCCGACAAGGCATGCTGTGCAGGTCGACATGCTTCGCTCCTTCTCTCCGATGTCGGGTGTCGGAGGAAGAGAGCGTGCCGCACGGATGACGTTCAGGATTGGGGCCCTCTCACTGGATCGCACTCCCGGAGATGACATAGTGCGTCTCCGAACATGGCGGCGAACAGTGAGAGCAACACCTTGCGGGGAAAGCTGAACGAGGATCCCCATCGTTCCCACGAGCAGGTTCATCTGATGAGCCGCATACAACCGAAACTCGAGCTGCTGGCGTACCTGTCTCTTCTCCTCGCTTTGATGGTGATCACCGTTGGCCTGACAGAGCGTCTGGCTGCCCTCGAAGGCACTGAGACGTTCGGGCATCTTACTCTTATCGCCGCCACGTTCACCATGCTCGCGCTGGTCGCGCTCCTCGTCGTCCGTTACTTGGTCATGCGGCCATTGCTGGAGCTGATGGACTCCATCAAGCGGTTCACCGAGGGTGATCTCAACGCGCGAGGCATCGTCCGGGGCTATAGCTCCGTTGGTGACTTGGCGCGCAAGTTCAACACCATGGCCGATCGGCTTCAGGAGACCTGGAGCGCGCTCGATGCCGCAGAGCTCCATAAGATCAGCATCCTCGAAGCAGCCGACGTCGGCATCCTCCTCCTCGGCAGCTCCGGCATGCTCGTAAGTGTCAACCGTATGGCTGCCACTCTGCTTGGCTACGCGGTCGAGGACATGCTAGGCCGCGAGATACACGAGTTTATCACGCTACAAGATCGGCCCTTCATCGAGGCGGCGCTGCGCAGCAGTGAACGCCCCGGCACCCGGGGCGAGATCCTCAGCCACCGCTCGGATGGGGGAGAAATCCACCTCGATGCGTCCATCAGCGAAGTGATCACAGATGACCAACGCTTCTTCTTCATGGTCATCCAGGATATCACCGCCTACAAAGATGCTGAGTGGAAACTGCGCAGGTCCCAGCAGGAACTTGCGGTCTGGAACCGCATCGCAGGAGCCTTCCTCATCATCCCTGACGATACGATGTACCGCGAAGTCCTTGCGATTGTGCAGGAGCTCACTAACAGCCCGCATGGCATGTTCGGCTACATCGACGAAGAAGGCGCACTCGTCTGCCCATCGATGGCACATGCGCTTGGAGCCGAGTCCTCCATACAGGAGCGGCCAACCACCTTTCCGCGAGACGATTGGGATGGCATCTGGGCTCCTGCACTCATTGAGCGACGCGGCGTCCGGTCGAACACTGCACTCTCCTCGCCCGGGGGTAGCAGCCCGGTCTCGAGCTTCATCGCCATGCCCGTCATCCTGCGGGACCAACTCGTCGGCATGCTTCTCGTCGCGGACAATCCAGGCGGCTATGGCGAGGATGACGAGCTACTCGTGAGAATCATCGCCGATCAGATCGCGCCGCTTCTCCAGGCACGGCGGCAGCGCGACCGTGTCGAGGTGATGCTGCGTGAAAGCGAGGATCGATTCCGCGCCATCTTCGAACGCGCCGCGATCGGCATGGCCATCATCGAGACGAGTGGCCACACAGCCCAAAGCAACGCCGCCCTTCAGGAGATGCTCGGCTACAGCGCCGAGGAGCTCCGCTCGATAAGTCTCGGCGACCTTACGCATCCTGGCGACGTCGACGTCGATCTCTGCAACTTCATCGAGCTTCTCGAGGGCAAGTGCGACGTCTACCAGGTCCAGAAACGCTACCATCGGAAAAATGGGGAGATCCTCTGGGGTCACTTCACTGCTTCACTCGTCCGTGACGTCGACGGCACCCCGCGCTTCGTCATTGGCGTGGTGGAGGACATCTCTCGGCGCAAGGAGACCGAAGAAGCCCTCCAGCGCAGCGAAGAGAAGTACCGGAAAGTCTTCGAGAACATCCAGGACGTCTTTTATCACATCGACGTGCATGGCATCGTCACGGAGGTCAGCCCCTCGATCGAGCAGTACCTCGGTTATACGCGGGAGGAAGTAATCGGACGGCCCGTCGTACAGCTCTACTACAACCCAGCGGACCGGCAGAGATTGCTCAAGGACCTCGAGGAGCGGGGCAAGGTGATGGACTATGAGATACGCATGAGGACGAAAGATGGCCGTCTCGTCATCCCGTCCGTGAATGCTCACGTGCTCTACGATGATGAAGGTCGTTGGGTTGGCACCGAAGGTGCGTTGCGCGACGTCTCCGAGCGCAAACGGGTCGAGATGGAGCTCCGCAAGCTCTCGCAGGCCATCGAGCAGAGCCCCAGCATGGTCCTCGTCACCGACGTGCGGGGCACTATCGAGTACGTCAATCCAAGCTTTACGGAAGTCACCGGCTACACGGCCGAGGAAGTCATCGGCAAGAACCCCCGTATCATGAAGTCTGGCCATACCTCTCCGGAAGAGTACCATCGAATGTGGCGGACAATCAGCAGCGGCGGCCAGTGGCACGGAGAATTCCGTAATCGGAAGAAGAGCGGCGAGCTTTACTGGGAGTCCGTCACCATCTCGCCCATCCGAGACGCCCGGGGTGGGATCAGCCACTACATCGCCGTCAAGGAGGACATCACTGAGCGGAAGCATTCCGAAGAGGTGCTGAAGTACCGCATCGAGTTCCAGAAGATCGTCAATCAGATATCGATGCACTTCATCAACCTCAAGCTCGACGAGATCGATGCGGAGATCGTCCATGCCCTCCAGCTTATCGGCAGCTTCGAGGGCGCCGACCGGAGCTATGTCGTCCTGTTCTCCGAGGACCGAACAGTACTCGTCAACTCGTACAGGTACCAGTCCTCGGGCATTGGCACCGAGATGGTCGGCCTGGTGAACACTGCCGTCACAGCCGTGCCGTGGCTCATGGAGCAGCTTGAGCAGTTCCGGGTCATCAATCTCGGCCGCCTTGCCGACCTCCCAGCCGAGGCTGCTGCCGAGCGCGAGATGTTCGAAAGACGGGCCGTCAGATCGTTGCTCATTGTTCCCATGGCCCATGGGTGCCAGCTTATGGGCTTCGTGGGCTTCGATGCAGTCTCCGTCGAACGTGTCTGGACCGAGGACAGCGTCGCTCTCCTCCGGCTCGTGAGCGAGATCATCGTGAACGCGCTCCTTCACAAGCAGACGTCGGAAGCACTCCGTAGAGCTAAGGATACCGCCGAGGAAGCCAATCACGCGAAGAGCCAGTTCCTCGCCAACATGAGCCACGAGATACGTACCCCGATGAACGGCATCATCGGCATGACCGAGCTTGCACTGGAGACCGAGCTGACCGATCAGCAGCGCGAGTACCTCGCCACGGTGAGATCATCTGCCGCCGCGCTCTTGGACCTCATCGACGAGGTGCTCGATCTCTCCAAGATCGAAGCCGGCCAACTCGAGTTCGATCAGATCGACTTCAACCTGCGCACCATCGTCGAGGGTACCGTCGACACCCTTGTACAGCGCGCCAATCAGAAGGGCCTCGAGGTCTTCTGTCGCATTCATCCGAACGTGCCGGTCAACCTCCGCGGTGATCCGGGCCGTGTACGCCAGATCCTTATGAACCTGCTCGGCAACGCGATCAAGTTCACCGAACATGGGTACGTGCTGGTCGAGATTGACGTCGAACCACCATTGGACGATCAGTTTGTGACGCTTCACGGCATGGTCGTCGATACCGGCATTGGGATCGTACGCGAGCGACAACCGTTCATCTTCGATTCCTTCACCCAGGCCGACACCTCCATTCGCCGGCGATACGGCGGCACCGGACTTGGCCTCGACATCACGCGGAGGCTTGTCGAGAAACTGGGCGGCCGCATCTGGGTCACGAGTGAACCCGGTACCGGCAGCACCTTCGAGTTCATCATTCGCCTCGAACATGCGATGGAATCGATCGAGACGAAGGACATCGCGACCAAGGAGCTCTCACAGCTCAAGGCGCTCATCGTGGACGATAGCCCCATCAATCGGCGCATTCTGCGGGAGAACATGGAGGCATGGGGCCTTCGTGTTCAGGAAGCCAGCAGCGGCATCGAGGCCATCAACATCCTCTACTGGGAGAGCGATTCCACCGAGCCGATCAATTTAGTCCTCCTCGATGCTCAGATGTCCGGTATGGATGGGTATGAGGTCGCCCATCGCCTCAAGAGCGATCCGGCCCTGAAGTCCACCGCCGTCATCATCGTGTCCTCAGTGAACGAGGCCAGCGAGCGGCGCCGCTTCCAGGATCTCGGTTGCGAGGGCTACCTCGTGAAGCCCATCAAGCAGTCTTCGCTTCTCGAGGAGATTCAGAATGTCGCTGGCATCACGAGGAAGAAGCCCATGCGGCCTGAGCCGACTCCCGCCGGACAGCGTGCGCCGAAGAAGGGCATGCGCATCCTCATCGTCGAGGACAACTCGACGAATCAGAGACTCATGCGTATCATCCTCGAGAAGGCGGGCTACGCGGTCTTCGTCGTTCCTGACGGCCAGAAGGCTCTCAACTTCCTCGAAGGCGATCGGGTAGACCTCGTCCTTCTCGACGTGCAGATGCCCGTGATGGATGGCTACACCACTGCACGGCTCATGCGTCAATCGCCCCTGCGCGCGAACCTGCCCATCATCGCCATGACCGCCCATGCGCTCAAGGGTGACCGAGAGAAGTGTATCGAGGCGGGCATGAACGACTACATCTCGAAGCCCATCAACAAGCGAGAGCTTCTGCGGTTGGTGTATGCCTGGGGCAGTCGCACGCAGGCTGTAGACTACGCTCCGACCGGATTGCATGCATCGCCGGGTCAGGAGCCCGCGATCTTCAACGAGCGGGAACTCCTCGACATGGTCGATGGTGATCGGAACACCTTCGTCGAGCTCATCAGAAGCTTCCGCGCCAGCACCGACAAGCTTCTCGCCAAGCTCGCGGCAGCACTTGATGCGTACGACCGCGAGTCGGTTCACAAGGTCGCCCACACCCTGAAGGGAACGGCAGGCAGCTTCCGTGCCTATCGCCTCGAGCATGCCGCCGCGGAGTTGGAGACACTATGCACAAGCGGCAGCTTCGAGCAGATCGCTGCCATCGTCGAGCGTATCGGAGACGAGTGGCGGGCCTTCGATGATGAGGTCGTGAAGCACTTGCCAGGTGAGAGCGGCGCTGGATGATGTCGAGCTCGAGCATCATCCGACGGTTGGGGTGGAGCCTCCGCCGGTGGGGAATGTGATGGCGTGGCATGTGTTCTCGGTGGTCCCATATGTTTCTCTCTTATTGACGCTATAGTCACGCGCCGTCGGATCATGCGTAGGGGCGAACCAGCGGGCGACATCACCAGCCCGCATGTGTTCGTCCACTATAGCGACAATAAGACAGTTCCGTATCACTGCATTCGGCCGCCTGTACTGGCCCACGTACGGAGGGGTCTCATACGCATTCGCCTTGAACGCGCTATATGGGCGAACACGGGGTTTGCCCATATCGTCGGTTATATGATGCGTCTGCACAATGGGTTGCAGGGGCGAGGCATGCCTCGCCCCTCCGGCCACGATGTAGCATCTTCAACACGAACGCGTATCACCCCATATCCCGCGAGCATGATGGTCCTTGAGGATGCAGGACGACCGCGCCCTGTACGTGGGAGTACGGTAGCTGTCAGTAGTATGGAGGCTTCACTACCGCGTCACCAGCGCCACGCAGTCCAGTAGCTCTCGCCGGAAGGCCTCCACAGTAGCATCGTTGTTCGTCGCGTCCAATACATAGCGTGCCGTGACAAGATGCATCTCGGCGACCGATTTGTCCGCCATGGTCGGCACCGTCACGTCGAGCAGATGGTGGATCTTCGCCTTTGCCGCGTCGCTGATCGACGCATCGGCAAGCTTCTCGCGCAGGGCGACGAGAATACGGACATCCTCTATCGCCTCGCGGACCGCCTCCCAGCGCCGGGACGACGTGATCGGATCGTCTGGGTTGGTGTGGTACACAATTGGGTACTCGGGCTGGATGGGATTCCACATCGACGGGCCGTGGTTGTAACACCAATACCCGATGCCCGTGGCGCCATAGTTCGCGGCGAACACCGCCTGCATACGGAACTCCCCGACGATATTGATGATCTTCGTGTTCCATCCCATGGGCCGTGCGTACATGTAGCCGCAGTTGTACGACCACATCGCCGCCTTCGTGCTCCGGAGGAAATCCATCACCGGGGTGTGCTCGTCCAGCATGCTGAAAGCTGGAGACCAGATTGCCGCGATCTCAGCCAGCTCCTGGAACATCGGCAGGTCCCCGCCACCATTCACGTAGAACTTCATATTGGCACGGGCCTTGAGCGCCAAACGCCCGAAAGCGACGTAGCGGCGTACCGCGTCCCATCCGTTGCCGCCGGGCTCGTCGTAGGTATAGAGCGCCACATGCTCTTCAGGAATGCCCTTCGCTGCAAGGTGCAACATCACCTGCTCGAGGAAATCGGCCAGGCGCGGCACGTAGGCATCGTCCTCCATCCCGACGCCGAGCGAAGGCACGCCGCCCAAGAGGAGGAAGACGTCGTGCCCCGCCAGAGGTGCCACAAAGTTGTCGAGAGCCGTGAAATCGATCTCGACCTGTGGCGTGTTTCCCTCCTCGACAATAGTTGCCTTGGGCAGGCCGGTGACGAACACGGTATTCCCGTGCGCAAGCAGATCCGCCACCGCATACTTCGTGTAATTGGCCCACGTGCACAACCTCATGCTGTCGAACCCGGCCATTTCAAACGGCAGCACCTCGAGGATGATCTCGACCCGCGTCTCCGCCGTGCCCCCGCGGAAGGCGACGTTCACGCGGTGTTGGCCCGACGCTGCACCTGTCGCGTCGATGTCGAGCCAAACCTCGCGCGTCTCGAAAGAGGGGATCCTTACTGAGTCTCCTCGCTCCAGCGGCACGATCGGGTCCCACGCGATGGTGCCCTGGTCTGGGTTCGTCGGTACGGGCTTGACCTCGTATGGTGCCACCACAAGACCACCTGGTCCTGCCTCCACGCTGCTTCTCACCATCACCGTATCGAGCGTCACGTTCAGCAGTTTGATGGAGACAGGCTCATGTTCTCCCATCACACAACGGCGTTTGATCCGAAGCGGAATGGAGACCTCGGTCGGTAGCTGCTTGTCCACATCGCGGTTCTCCCATGTCAGGCCTTCGAATGCCACCATGGGGCAGTTTGGCGCGTTTGTGAGGATTGGCTGCGCGATGTTCGCCAGCACCGACGCCCGCTTCGCACGGGTAGTGAGTGCACTCGTTTGTGCGGCCACGTGCTCGGCAAAGGCACGTGTGGAACCAGGCACTGCTGCCTGTAGGTAGGCCAGATCGGCCGCCTCCTGTTCGATTGCCTGTGCCTCATGGTAGAGGAGTGCGCGGAGACCTCTGCCCAACGCGGCTGCTGGCGTGTCGCCAATTGCCTCCCGCAGCGCAAGTACCGTCCGCCGGGCAAGCGCCTGATCGTTCACGTACGGCTCGATCGTCAGTTCGCGTGAGCCCCCCGTCAATCGAGCACCGGAGGCATCCTTCAGGGCCCATTCGAAGCAGTACGGCCCCGGAGCTGTTATCGATATCGGCATCTTCAGGAGACCACTACCGCCGATGATCGTGCCAATCGCCGCCTGTCTCAGTCCGTCGGGGCCGATCGAGACGGCCTCTGCTTGGAGTGGCACGTCGCCGGGCCGGGGGTTCGTGATGTGGAACGTGACCTCATCGTTGGTAAGGATGTGGTCCCACGCGAGGCTTTCCGGGACCATGCGGACTTGTGGAGCGTTCGAGAGCCCGAACCATGCGCCGGTAGAGCGGCTGTCGCCTCGGAGCGCACGCCACTCGGCCCGCGTGTCGGCCGGCGCAGAGGTGCCGAAGCAGTATATACGGCCCGAGTCGCCTCCGGTCATGGCGAATTCGAGGCTGTGTCCGCCTTTCACTATTCGGCCAAAGGCCGGAGTTGTCCTGAGAGCGCGGCGGCAGTCGAGTTGGTGGTTGAAGACGACCTCGCCGGCCTGGTTGAAGACGAGGAGATTCCCCAATTCGGTGCACAGCACGTACTCGAGGCGCGAGTCGCCGTCTACGTCGACTATTGCGCCCGGTGCGTAGCAGAAGCCCTGCGTGTCGATATCCCAGAGCACACGACCGTCTTCGTCATAGCGGTAGAGCCTGCCCGTCTGCGTGGCGACGAACACATCCACCCGTCCGTCGTCGTCGAAGTCGGCCACTGACACCGCCGTGGCAACGCCGCCCTCCGCTGGGTGTTCCCACATGACGCGGCCACTCGCGTCGAGGCAGAGAAACCGTCGAGACTCTTCTTCCTGCACCGACGCGGCGATGCATACCTGGCCCTTCGAGTTGGCGAACAGGACCGGGGAGCAGGTACGGTACAAGGGGTACTCCCCGGTGGCGTCGAATATCGTCCCACCGAGGACGACCTCCCTTACAATCTCGCCCGCAGCGCTCAGCACGTAGAGCTTGCCGGTAGTCGTCGTGAGCACAATCTCCAGCATGCCGTCGCCGTCGAGGTCGCCAATTGCCGGGCTCGCGCATTCACCGTCGATCCGGCGCTCCCAGACGACTCGACCCGTGAGTGCATCATAGACGTGCACGACACCTGACATGTCGCCCTGGATGACCTCGACCCGTCCATCTCCGTTGATGTCGGCCAACCCCGGCGAAGCCCAGAAGACCGATGCGATCTTTGCCTGCCACACGAGCTTGCCGGCACCATCGAGGCAGCTGAACGTCGACTGGCTATTCGCTGCCCAAGTCATGTCCGCCGCGTAGATGAGCGCCAATTCCCCCGGGCGCTCGAGGACCGCAGGGCAAGTCATGTAGCGCCACTGTGTGGGGAAGCGCCAGAGCTCCTTGCCCGTGCCGTCGACCGCGATGATCGCCTGATATGCTGCGGTCAGGACCTCCGCATTCCCGTCGCCATCCAGGTCCGCCGCCATCGCCGCGCCCTGCATAACCATGTCACACTCCGCCACCCATAGTTGCTTGATCTCCAACTTGGCCTTACGATTCATGTGGATATCCTCCGATCTTCCTTAGATCTGGCTACTCCGCGATCCCGTGCATCTGGTCGTCGGTGCGGTAGATCGTCGCCGTACGGCGCGGCAGTTTCGCCATGTCGAATGGTGGAACGAAACCCTCCACGAGGGCGACGTTGCGCGCGACTTCCTCGAGCCAACGCATGCCGACGTTTGCCACGTGCACGCGGCTATCCGAGAGGACGAACTTCAGCGCGACCTCGTAGATATCATGCGCGTCATTCCACTTCGGCGCAAGGTATGACGCGATGCGTTGGAGCACGCCGGAGGTCATCGGCCGCATGACGGCGACGCCGAGGTCCATCTCCTGTGCTCGGTCAAGGGCGTGCTCCGCGGCGGCCTGGTAGATGAAGTTGTACCGGAGCTGCACCATGTCGAACCGCCCGGTGGCGATCAACGGTAGCGCCGTCCATGGCTCCTCGGTGGTGAAGCCGAGAAATCCTGCGAGCCCGCGCGTGCGAAGCTCCTCGAATGCGGCAAGTAACCCGTCGTCGACAATGTGCCGCACGTCCTCTCTAGTGTACTCGCCTCCGTGGAACTGGATGATGTCCACATGATCTGTCTGCAGCCGGCGGAGCGATGCCTCTACGCTTGCGACAACGTCGGCTGCGGACTGGCGATAGCCCACTTTTGTGGCGAGGATGACGCCATTCCGCCGGCCCTGAAGCGCTTCGCCATAGATCGACTCGCTATTGCCGTCGCCGTATCCCGGCGCGGTGTCGATGTAGGTGATCCCCGCGTCGAGCGCCGCGTGGATGGTAGCGATCGCGGTCCTGCGGCCATCCGGCGTGAAGGAGTCCCACCCACGTGCGCGGTTCACGCCGCCGAACGGATATCCCCCGATGCCCAGGCGAGGCACCTCGAGCCCAGTCCTGCCGAACCGTACCCTGGGCAGCATGTCGCATCCTCCCTTCCATGCCATACGAGCATCATGCGCGCGCATGTCCGTGCGGTTGCAGCAAGAATGTAGGGTGTACGTGAGGAGGACCAAACGGACGTGGGCGAGGTGTGATAGCGTAGGCTTGGGACGCGCTCTGCCGTGGGGATGTATCGCCATGCGCTGCGATGGAAAGGATGGTGGGCACTGCCGGATTCGAACCAGCGACCTTCTGCTTGTAAGGCAGACGCTCTAACCAGCTGAGCTAAGCGCCCAGATCGGATGTGCCTCGGAAGGTGTGTCGTGGACCAAGTGCTACCGCTTCCGCTGCGGGGTTCGTTGCGATGTCTGTTGTTGCGGGCGATCGGGCCCTTGCCGGCGCAAGAGCGAGATTGGCAGGAGCACGCAGTAACCGGCTACAAGCAGCATCGGCGCCCACGTGAGCGAGAGCGGGTTCGATGCCGGGCCTTGGCTGAGCAGGATGTACGCGGCGATGATGATGAGACTTCCCACGCCGAGGACGATGCGATTGGTACCCTTGATAGGAGCACCAGGAACTCCCGCAAGCACAACCCATGTGACGATCATTAGGATGGCGGCTACACCCCACGTCAGCATCGAGAAACCTCCAGTACTGCAAAACCCGGCTCTGCTGAGAGCTATACCCCATGTAAGGTAGCGCTGCCAACCGCGGCGGTCAACAGAGCTCGCACAGGCGGCATTCTCACTGGATCGACCATCGCAATGGAGATGTTGCTGCCCTGGTCTCCCGAGCAGGGCGATTGCACGAAAGACACGGTGCAGGGCCGAGCCGTCATCTGCCAACCGATCCGGTGATGAGCGAGCCAATCGGCTGCGCCCGGGACGTCGTCCTGAATGGTACGGATTCCCCGGCGAACGCTTCGCGTTCGCTTCACGTCGCCTGCGGCGACGCCGCTCCCGTGCCCGAAGGGCACGCGGGATAACCGCGCGCGTTCAGTTGCGCAGCACCACCGAAGATGTGCCGTCATTCCGAGCGGAGCGGCGAGGTACTGCCGCGTGTTCGGCTGATGGCTACGCCCGCCGTGAAGTCGAGGAATCTCTGCTGCTCGTCGTGCCGGCCCCTTCTGCGAATCGCCCTACACGCCGCCTCATGCAATCGCCCTGGCAGGGAACTCCTCATCATTGCCAGATGTCGGGTTCTCCTGTACATTTTATTGTCTAACCTTGCCTTGAATGATCGCAACTCCAGTTGTGCACGAACGATAGGCGAATCTATGACCGAGCATCCGCCAACGCTGCCAGCCAGCGCTTTGTCCGCAGACGAAGCTACCTACCGGGAGCGGATCGCCGCGAACGTACGCCGGCTGCGCGATCGCATCGCCGAGGTGGCTCTTACCACAGGCCGGCAGCCGACCGAAGTGGCCCTCATGGCGGCGACAAAGACGCGCACTGCGACCGAGGTTGATGCGGTCATCGCCGCCGGGGTCACGCTGATCGGCGAGAACCGCGTGCAGGAGGCCGCCGAGAAGAAGCCACGCGTTGTGCAAGCGGCGACGTGGCATATGATTGGGCACCTGCAGACAAACAAGGTGAACCAAGCGCTCGGCCTTTTCTCGGCGATCCAGTCGGTGGATTCGTACCGGCTCGCGGCAGGAATCTCTGCGCACGCGGAGGCCCTTGGCCGGATGGTAGAGGTGCTTGTCGAGGTGAACACCTCAGGGGAGAAGTCGAAGTACGGTGTCGCGCCCGAGGCGGCTCTGGATCTTATCGCCGCAGTGCAGCAGCTTGCCAGGCTGCGGGTCTTGGGCCTCATGACCATGGGCCTCCTCTTGAACGACGAGCGACGGGTGCGCGCCTGCTTCGCAATGCTGCGAAGGCTGCGGGACGAGGCGCAAGCAGCATATGGCATGGCGCTGCCAGTGCTCTCCATGGGCATGACGAGCGACTTCCCATGGGCCATCGCCGAGGGCTCGACCATGGTGAGAATCGGCACTGCAATGTTCGGCGCCCGGGATTGATGCGCTGCGGGCACCGGTGGAGGCGTGACGACGAAACGAGGAGAAGGATCGTGTTCGACTGGCGGCATTTCCTGAGCGGGGTGATCGGGCTGATCGTCGGATTGCTCAATGTCTACACAATCATCATCCTCATTCGCGTCGTGGCGAGTTGGCTTGGCGCAGACCCGTACAACCCGATCATGCAATTCCTCTCACGGCTGACCGATCCGCTCTTCTCGGCGGTCCGGCGACGGCTGCCGATGTTGCTGTGGAACACCGGGCTCGACTTCTCACCTCTCATCATAATCCTGCTCATCCAGGTCTTCATCCTAGTCCTGGAATCGATAGCCATCTGACACGTTCCATGGGCCAGTCAGGAGGTGCTGCGATGAAGCTGACCCCGCTCGATATCAAGCGCGCAGAGTTCACCCGCGTCTGGCGCGGATACAGCCCCGAGGAGGTGGATAGCTTCCTGGCGATGGTCTCGGACGAAGTGGAGCAGTTGGTGGCAGAGCATCGGGAGCAGGACCGACGGGTAGGCGATCTGGAGAGGGAGATCGGGGACTTCCGCGCCAAGGAACGTACGCTCATGGACACGCTCGTCACGGCGCAACGAGCATCCGAGGAGATGCGCGAGGCATCACGCCGAGAAGCGGACATGGTGAAGCGGGATGGCCAGCTTCGCAGCGAGCAGATGATGGATGCCGCCCGGATCGAAGCGGAGCGGCTGCTCCTGGAGACGCGTTGCCGGGCACACGAAACCCTGGAGGATGCGCGGGATAAGGCGCGGGCAGCACTCGACTTAGCACGGGGCGATGCGGAGGAGACGTATCGGAAGGTCCGGAGCGAGGTGGCATCGCTTCAGCGCCACCTTCAGGCACTCATGGAGCTGCGGAGCTCCTTCGAGGCATCGTTCCGAGCGTACCTGCAGGGGCAATTGCAGGCCCTCGAAGCATGGGCCGCCCCGATGTCGCTGCCGGAACCGATGCCGCCAGAAGATATGCTGATCGTCACGCCGGAAGAGGCGGAGGCACTCGCCGCATTGGACCGAGAGCTCGCACGATTCGCCGCCGAGACGGCGCCATCGGAAGCCACTCCAGCGGAGGAAGCCTCGCCTCCTTCGGCCGCGCGGAAGGATCAGGCACGGAAGGCCAGCCAGCACGACGGATCCGAGGTGCTCATCGACGGAGGTTCCAAGCCATCGTGAGCGCGGTTCGGCTGACCATCCATGTGCAGCCGCGCGCGAAAGCAGATGAACTGCTCGGCCTCGATGCGGCGGGACGGTTGCGCGTGCGCGTGACGGCGGCACCGGCACAGGGCGCAGCGAACGAGGCGGTGATCCAGCTCCTTGCGCGGATCCTTGGAGTGCCGCGGCAGCAGGTGACCATCGAGCGCGGGCTCACGGTACGCACGAAGACAGTGCGCATCGAGGGCTTGGCAACTGACGACGTGCGACGAGTGCTCGGCACATGAGATTCTCCGTCGAACGCTTCGCGTTCGCAGCTCAGAATGACGGCGGTTGGAGAATGTGAGGGTACATCGCATGGAGAGGAAGCATTCCATGTCCGTAGAGCAGGCGGTATCGGGGGCGACAAAGTCGGAGCTTCGGATGCAGGTCGACGAGGCGGTGGCCACCATCGGACGCCGCACCAGCATGCGGCCGGAGATTGGCATCATCCTCGGCACCGGCCTCGGGCAACTTGCCGACGACATCGATGTTGAGACGGCGATCCCATACGGTGAGATCCCACACATGCCACTCTCGACGGTGGAGACGCACGAGGGGCGGCTCATCGTCGGGAAGCTGAGCGGTCGGCTGGTCATGGCGATGCAGGGCCGATTCCACTACTACGAAGGCTATACCATGAAGCAGATCACGTTCCCCGTGCGCGTGATGCGCGCCATGGGAGCGCGGATGCTTCTCGTATCGAACGCCTGCGGCGGAATGAACCCCTACATGCTGCCCGGCGACATCATGATCATGGCCGACCATATCAACCTCCTCGGCGACAACCCGCTCATCGGGCCGAACGACGAGACGTTCGGCATCCGGTTCCCCGACATGTCGGAGCCATACAGCCAGCAGCTCATCGCCCTCTGCGAGGACGTGGCACTCCAGGAAAAGATCCCCATCAAGAAGGGCGTGTACGTCGCAGTACCGGGGCCTAACCTGGAGACGCGGGCGGAGTACCGGTTCCTGCGGGCGATCGGCGCCGATGTCGTCGGGATGTCCACCGTGCCGGAGGTAATCGTTGCAGTCCACGCGGGGATGAAGGTGCTCGGCCTGTCGGTGATCACCGACCGCTGCTGGCCGGATGCCCTCGAACCGGGCAAGCTCGAGGACATCATCGCCACGGCGAACCTGGCACAACCGAAGCTCACGAAGCTCATGCGTGGCGTGATCGAGCGGCTGTGACGCGCTGGCGGGACAAGGGCCCGGAGATTCTTGTCTGGCCGCCATTATTGGAGCAACAAGGACAGGCAGGAATGCCTGTCCCACCATCGTGAATGGTACCAGATAGAGCATCACGACGCGAGGCAGAGCGATTGGGAGACACTTGCACATCGCGTGATGCATCTTTTTCTGACTATTGGGCGTCGAATATAACTCCGTGAGAGCATGGAGATACTTCGTCCCGTTCGAAGACATACTCCTCACCGAGACTATCCCGGAGCGGACGCTTCACGCATGCGCAGACGCAGGAAGATAGGTTGACGATGTACCACGACGTTCCCTCGACCTTCTCGCTGCCGGAGCTCGAGCGCCGGATCCTCGATTTCTGGGCAAAGGACGGGACGTTCGACCGGCTGCGGAAGAAGAACGAGGGTGGACCTCGGTGGTCATTCCTCGATGGGCCGATCACCGCGAATAACCTCATGGGCGTCCATCACGCGTGGGGACGCACGTACAAGGACCTCTACCAGCGCTACCACGCGATGCTGGGCCACCATCAGCGCTACCAGAACGGCTTCGACTGCCAGGGCCTCTGGGTCGAGGTCGAGGTCGAGAAAGAGCTCGGGTTCAGCTCCAAGCGCGATATCGAGACCTACAGCATCGACCGGTTCGTCGAGGCGTGCAAGGCACGAGTGCTCAAGTACTCGGCCCTCCAGACGCAGCAGTCCATCCGCCTCGGCTACTGGATGGACTGGGACAACTCGTACTACACGATGTCCGACGAGAACAACTACATGATCTGGTACTTCCTGCGGAAGTGCCACGATCGGGGGTTGATCTACGCCGGGCACGACGTCATGCCATGGTGCCCGCGCTGTGGCACGGCAATCAGCGATCAGGAGATCGTCACCGAGGGCTACCAGGAGCTGACCCACACGAGCGTCGTGGCGAAGTTCCCGCTCCTCGACCGGCCGAATGAGGCACTGCTCGTCTGGACGACGACGCCATGGACGCTCACGTCGAACGTCGCGGCGGCGGTCCATCCCGAGATGACGTACCTCCGCGTGCGGCAGGGCGACAACGTCTACTACGTGGCGAAGGCATGCGCCACACGGACAGTCGCCGGGCCATGCGCGGTCGAGGGTGAACTCGTCGGCCTCGACATGATCGGTTGGCGCTATCGCGGCCCGTTCGACGAGCTGCCACCGCAACAGGGCGTCGAGCATCGGGTGATCCCATGGGACGAGGTCACCGAGAGCGAGGGCACGGGCATTGTCCACATCGCGCCGGGATGCGGCAAGGAGGACTTCGCCCTCAGCAAGCTGCACGACCTCGCCGTCATCGCACCCATCGACGAGAACGGCCACTTCATCGGAGAGTTCGGCAAGTTCATCGGGAAGCATGCCTCACGTGTGGCGGAGGAAGTCTTCACCTCCCTCCAAGAGAAGGGCATCCTCTACCGTACCGACCCGTACACGCACCGGTACCCGGTTTGCTGGCGCTGTAAGACGGAGCTCCTGTTCCGCCTCGTGGACGAGTGGTTCATCAGCATGAAGGACCTCCGCTACGAGATCATGGAGGTCGCGAAGAAGATCGCGTGGATGCCGTCGTACGGGCTCGAGCACGAGCTCGACTGGCTGCGGAACATGGGCGACTGGTGCATCTCGAAGAAGCGGTTCTGGGGTCTGGCGCTGCCGATCTACCCCTGTCCGCACTGCGGTACTGTAGAGGTCATCGGCGGCAGGGACCAGCTTCGCGCCCGCGCCGTCGAAGGCTGGCAGAAGTTCGACGGCCACTCGCCGCACCGGCCATGGGTGGATGAGGTGAAGATCGCCTGCTCGACGTGCGGTGCAGCCGTCTCCCGGGTGAAGGACGTCGGAAATCCATGGCTCGACGCAGGGATCGTGCCGTACTCGACGCTCGGGTACCTCACCGATCGCGCGTATTGGGAGCAGTGGTTCCCAGCGGAGTTCATCACCGAGTCGCTGCCGGGCCAGTTCAGGAATTGGTTCTACAGCCTCCTTGCGATGAGCACGGTGCTCGAGAATCGGGAGCCGTTTCGGCGGGTGCTAGGCCATGCCTCCGTGCGAGATATCCAGGGGCAGGAGATGCACAAGAGCCTTGGCAACGCGATCTGGTTCGACGAGGCCGCCGAGCGGATGGGCGCCGAGGCGATGCGGTGGCTCTATGCGCGGCAGAACCCGTTCATCAACCTCAACTTCAGCCACGAGGCGGCCGAAGAGCCGATGCGTCACCTCACGACGCTGTGGAACACGTACAAGTTCTTCGTGACGTATGCGAAGATCGACGGATACGACCCCGACGCACAGATGGTACCGCACGACCAGCTCGACGTCATGGACCGGTGGATCCTCGCGCGCTTAGCGGAGCTTGTGGCCGAGGCGCGGCGGTCACTCGACGGGTTCATGGCGGCGAACCTCATGCGCGCGGCGGAAGGGTTCATCGACGATCTCTCGAACTGGTACGTCCGGCGCTGCCGGGACCGCTTCCGCCAGATGGACACCTCCGGCGATTCGGCGGCGCACCAGACGCTCTACACGGCGCTCATGACCCTTGTCCGCGTGCTTGCGCCGGTGATCCCGATGTACACGGAAGAGCTGTACTGGAATCTTGCCGCCTGGCGCGTTGGCCAACCGTCGAGCGTGCACCTGACGTCATATCCGGAGGCACCGGCCGAGTGGCGGGACGACCAGCTCATCGCGGAGATGGCGATTGTACGGAAGACGGTGGAAGTCGCGCTCGCAGCACGGAACGCGGCGAAGATGAAGGTCCGCCAGCCACTGGCGAAGATGACGGTGGTAGTGGATACCGCAGAGAAGGTGCGTGCGGTCGACGCGCATCGCCGGATCATCGCCGAGGAGCTGAACGTGAAGGAGATTGTAGCCTCCACCTCAGCGACCGGCTTGACGGCGTACGCGGCGAAGCCGAACTTTCGCGCCCTCGGTCCGCGATTCGGCAAGCAGGTGGGCAAGGTTGCGGAACGATTGCGATCCCTCGACCAGGCAACGCTCGGGCGGCTCGCAGAGGGCGAGACCGTGAGGCTCGACCTGGGCGGCCATGAGGAAGCGTTCGCGCCGGAGGACGTGGAAGTCGTGACGACGACGCCTGAGGGCCTTGCGGTCGCAAGTGATGGGCCGGTCACCGTCGCGCTCGACATCCGACTGACGGAGAAGCTGCTCGACGAAGGCTTCGCGCGGGAGATCGTGAACAAGCTGCAGAACATGCGCAAGGAGGCCGATTACCACGTCTCCGACCGTATCGAGATCGGCTATCGGGCGACACCACGCCTTGAACAGGTCATCGAGGCGTACCGCCCATATATCCAGGGGGAGACCCTGGCGCTCGGGATTGGCTCGCTCGAGGGCGAGTGGGATCTGCGGAGCGAATGGAACATCAACACGGAACCGGCTGAACTGGCCGTGCGTCGTGTGCTATCTGGCGACGGACAGCGGCGGTAGGGGTGGTGGAGGCATAGCTACCGCGGAGTTCGTGGAAAGGAGCATGATGGTGCTGGACCCGAAGGAACTGGAGTACTTCGAGCGGCTTATCTTAGATCGACGCGCGAAGATCATGGCCATGCACGGGCCGGCAGAGGAGAAGCTCCGGGACGGGACGCCAAAGGACATGGCGGGTGATCTCAGCGCCTATTCGGTCCACATGCCGGACCAGGGCACCGACACGATGGAGCGGGAGATGGGGTTCGTTCTCGCCACGCGGGAGGATAAGTACCTCATGCACCTAGATGAGGCACTCGACCGGATCAGGAACGGCACGTTCGGCATCTGCAGGACCTGCGGCAAGCTCATCGGTCGCGTGCGGCTGGAGGCAGTCCCCAACGCGACAGAGTGCATCGACTGCAAGTCCGGCCGGGCGAGCCGGTAGGAACGTTGAGATGGAACCGACTTCTTCTCCGACTGCCGGTCGCCATGCGAATGGGCGGCTTACCGTAGCCACGATCATGGCGCTCGCGGGGTTTGCCACCGACCGTACGACGAAGATGCTCGCCGAGCGGTACCTGGAGATACAGACGCCAAAGCCGCTCCTGGGCAGCTATCTCCAGCTCACGCTTTGGTATAACGAAGGGGCTGCCTTCGGGGTTCGCCTTGGCGGCCCATGGGTGCATACGATCCTCTCACTCATGGCGATGGTGCTCATCGCGTACCTGATCTGGCAGACGCCGCGGCGCGAGGCATTCAACCTCACTAGTTACGGCCTTATCATGGGCGGCGCATTAGGCAATCTGTGGGATCGGCTCTTCACAGGCCGCGTTACCGACTTCATCGAGATGGGCATCGGACGGTACCACTGGCCAACGTTCAACGTAGCCGACGCATGCGTAGTGATCGGGATCGTCCTGCTGATCATTGCCCACTCCTACTCCTCACGGAGTGCTCGCAGCCATGACGACGAGCAGGTATCAAGTGCCGCCGGAAGCCAGGGGGCGACGGCTGGACCTGGTTCTGGCTGAGCTTGATCCCGAGCTCTCCCGATCGCAGGCGAGTAGGGCGATTCGTGAGGGCCATGTGCAGGTCCTTACCAACGGTCAGCCGGCGAAGCGACTGAAGCCGGGCCTTCTCTTGCATGGGGACGAGACGCTCACCCTCGAACGGCCGGAGCACTTCCAGCCATCTGCCACGCCGGAGTTCATTCCCCTCGATATCCGCTACGAGGACGATGACCTGCTTGTGATCAACAAGCCCGCCGGGATGGTCGTGCATCCTGCGCCCGGCCATGCGCGAGGCACGCTCGCCAACGCACTTGCGGCGTACACGGCGCATCTTTCGAGCGTCGGTGGGCCGATCCGGCCAGGGATCGTCCATCGGCTCGACAAGGACACGTCGGGCCTTCTGCTCGTGGCGAAGCATGACCGCGCACACCGAGCGCTAGCGGCGCAACTGGCGGACAGGATGCTCTCCCGCGAGTACTGCGCGCTCGTCTGGGGGCACCCCGACCCACCGGACGGGCGCATCGAGGCACCGATTGGCCACAGCCTCCGCGAGGGCACGGCGATGGCGGTCGCCGGGCGCGGGAGCCGTAATGCAGCTACACGGTACCACATAGAGGAGACCTACCCGTACACAAGCTGGCTCACGCTTCATCTGGAGACAGGGCGGACGCACCAGATCCGCGTGCACCTGGCTCACATCGGCCATCCCGTGGTGGGTGACCCCGACTATGGAGGCCGCGAGAAGGCTGTCCGCGGCATCGCGCCGACATGGCACGAAGAGGCACGTACGCTCCTAACCCTTCTACGACGTCAGGCGCTCCACGCGCGGCGGGTGAGCTTCTGCCACCCTACAAGCGGGCAGCTCATGACTATCGTCGCTGAGCCTCCGGAAGATATTCAGGTCGCCCGCAGATATGCCGCCAGGGGCTGAGCAGTCTCCGCGGAAGCAACACGTCGGGCTTGAGATGGCATGCCATATCTGCGTATATTTGTACGCGCTTTCAGCGAAATGACCCGTTCGTCTAGTGGTTAGGACTCAGGGTTTTCATCCCTGCAACAGGGGTTCGACTCCCCTACGGGTCATCATATCTGCCGGTCAGTATGGGATAGGAATGCGGAACCTTGCACGCGCGACGTGACACATGCGCCCGCGATAAGTCTGGATGGTGGGCGCCTTCATCTCATGCCGGAGCATGGCCGGTGCTGTGATACATCCACGAGGCGCACCAATGACACTCATTCCCCATGCTACGCGCGATCAACTCCGCAAGGTTCCTCTCTTCAGCGGCCTCAATGACAGTCTTCTCGAAGCGGTCGCCGCCGTGGCTACCGTCGATGAATTCGCCCGCAACGACGTGATCGTCCACGAGCGTGATCACGGCACATCGCTGTTCGTGATCCTCGATGGACAGGTGAAGGTATCACTCCTGCGACCGGATAGCCGCGAGGCGATCCTCGCAATCCTACGGCCGGGCGAGTTCTTCGGGGAGATGTCGCTTCTGGACAACCATCCCCGCTCAGCATCGGTCGTCGCGATGGAGCCGACGACGGTGATGATCCTTACGCGGACAGACTTCCTCAGCCTCATCCAGAGCAAGCCGAAGATCATCCACACAATGATACTCACCCTGACGACACGCCTACGGAAAGCGGATAAGAAGATCGCCGATCTGGCGTTCCTCGACGCCATCGGCAGGGTCTGCGGCGTGCTCTCCCAGATGGCGGAGGAGAGTGGCGAGGAGGTGGACGAGGGGATTGTCATCCGAAACCGCCCATCGCATGACCAACTTGGCCGGATGGCGGCAACCACGCGGGAAACCGTCACGCACTGCATGTCTACCCTCGAACGGCGCGGCTATATCCTCTCCTGCGGGCGCGACCTCATCATCTTCTCCCTCAACGACATGCGAAAAGACTTCCTCCTCGCGCGGTAACCAGACATGCGGCTACGGATCATCGTCGTCGGCAAGCCCCAGCGAGAGGTGCTCTCCATCTTCGTGAACGACTACCTCGCACGGTTACGGCCGATCTGGCCAACGGAGGTGGTCGCCGTAGCGGAAGAGAAGCTCACCGCAGGGCGCGATGAGGTGGAGGTCTTGCGTCGAGAGGCGGAGCACATCCGAGAAAAGCTGCCGGAGAGCTGGCCCATCGTAGCCCTCGACCGGACCGGGCGCACGATGGACTCACCGGCCTTCGCTGCGCAGGTACGCCGGTGGCAGGATGACGGCGCACGTGGCGTTGCCTTCATCATCGGTGGGCCAATTGGGCTCGATCAGCAACTCGTGCGGGAAGCGACGGCGCCCGCGCTCTCGTTCGGGCCGATGACGTTCCCACACGATCTTGCGCTCGTGATGCTGTGCGAACAGCTCTACCGTGCGATGACGATCGCGCAGGGCTGGCCATATCACCGCTGATACGGCCTACACCGTATTCTACCTCCCCTTCCGTCCGGCCGGCAACGTCGGGTTCAGCGCCTGGAGCGAGTCGGGGATCGTGGCGACGCAGACGTGCGACCCACCTTCAAGCATGTTTGACTGAAAGACGACCTGCCGACCGGCGTGGTCCCACCCAACCTCGGGGTGTGCGCCACTGCCGTACGTCCGGTGCCCGACGGTCAACAGATGCGGCCGCGTCGTGCCGCCCTCGAACAGCATAATGTCCCCATGCCAGTTGTCGCCAGCCACCCATCGGCCGTCTACGCTGCCCGAGGCGTGCCACCAGTTCACCTTCGCGAGGTCTCGCGGCACTGCTCCTGGCCACCATGAACCCGCACCGACGATCTGCGCAATGCCTGTCCGCGGATCGAGGACCTTCAGGTGCGAGACATCAGCGAGCGGGGCCATGGGCTCGTACGCCCCGCAGAACAGGATCTGACCGTTCACCCACCACGACTCGTGCGTGACGAGTTCATTCTCGACTTGATGGTAAGGGCTCCGCGGCATACCCTCGCGAATGTCGACTACCTGGATGCGGTCGACGGTCCCGGCGCGGTGTCGGTCGGGCCCCGCAGCAAAACTGAGGAGGTTTGGGTCCGTTCGGCTCCACTGGACGTGGCTTGCCCGGCCAAACTCGGGCGGGATCTTGCATACCTCGCGTACCTGGCCAGTCTGCACATCCATGATGTAGATGCTCGGGTTGATGCCTGCCGAGACGTACCGGTCGTCGCAACTACCATTCAGCTGCGCGCTACCCGGAAACTGGCTGATTACTTGCTCCCGAACAGTCACTACGGACGGCGTCGTCTCCGGGTTGGCCGATATCTCGACCACCGGGGTAAGCTCGAGGACCTCCGTCCTGCGCAGGCAGAAGAGCGAGTTCCGCGTCGCTGCCGCCGTGGCGCTGCGAACGGGGCCAGATGGCGTGGAGATGACCACGAGCTCGCCCGTCGGCGGTAGGTACCCCATAAGTCCACGCGACCCATAGAAGAGGATCATGGAGCCATCGAGAAGCCATGACCGCTCATGAAAGTAGAAGTTGCGCGATGGCGTGCTTGTCGTGAGGAAGACAAGGTGCGCATGAGTGACAGAGTCCACCATCTCTCGGCGATCAGGCTTCAGCACCTCGAGGGCGTACGTCTGCTGTGTCGTGGATGGGAGCTGGGCGGCACGCGATGGAGGTGCGAGCACGCACGAGACAAGGGAGACGATGATGGACAGGCGGAGACGAACTGGATGCACGGTACCCTCCGGAGATGGCTCGACACGTCGGCGAGATGGAGATAGCACAGCGATGGATGGCACGATACCCCGACAACAGATGCGCAGCGCGAACGGCATCAGCCGATGCGCGCGAGCATCTCCCGCGTCATAGCGTACCGCTGAGGCTTGCCCGCGATGAAGCGGCTCACTTCCTCGACGACGTACTCCCCGATGAGGCGTCGCCCGCGGTCGGTGCAACCGGCGATGTGAGGCGTAAGGGTGATGTTCGGCAGCCGCCGGAACGGATGATCGGCGGCCGGCGGTTCAGGGTCGGTCACGTCGAGGATGGCCCAGATACGACCGGTCGTGAGCTCCTGCGCAAGCGCAGCCTCATCGATGATGGCCCCACGCGCCGTGTTGACGAGCGTCGCACCATCCTGCAGGAGCGCAAGCGCCCGCGCATCGAGCATGTGCCGCGTCTCGGCCGTGTTCGGCGCATGGATAGAGACCACGTCCGACGTACGAAGGAGTTCATCGAGTTCGACCTTCCGCGCGCCAAGTTTCAGTGCCTCCTCAGCAGCGAGATACGGATCGTAGACGACGATCTCGACACGGAATTCGCGCAATAGCTCGATCATCCGCCGGCCGACATGGCTCGCACCGATGATGCCGATACGTTTGTCGTAAAAGTCGCTCGACGGGTACGCCATCTCATTCTTCCAGCCACCCTCGCGCGTGGTCGCATTCGCCCAGAGGAAACGCCGCGCGCCGATGATGATCCACGCGAGCGCCGCATCAGCGACACTGACCGCAATGGCCGCCGCCGTACTCGTGACAATGATCCCACGCTGCCACAGGGCATCCGACACGAACGGCTTCACTGTACCAGCGCCATGGCAGAGGAGGCGCAGCTTCGGCGCCGCGGCGACGACTGGTGCCGTGAGCACGGGGCTGCCCCAGGATGTGATGCAGACATCCACATCCGCGAGGATCGCCTTCGCACCTTCCTCATCGAGGTTCCGGCGCTCGTTCTCGTTCCACACGACGGCGCCGAGCGACGTGAGGCGCTCCCAACTTTCGGGGGAGAACAGCGCGCCGCAAAGGTCCCTTGGCGGCAGCACGGCGATGGTAGGTCGGTCAGGCATGGTGACCCTTTCATGAAGGTATCGCGCCGGGAAAAGGGGCGATGCGAAGGTCGATAACGTACCCATAAGATGGGCAGTGAGCGAAGGAGCGACCAAGGGGTATAGCAGCTTTCATATGGGGAGCCTACCATGGCCTTTCTGTATCTTCTCCTCCCATATGCCACGCTCCGGAGGTCTCGATGAATCGGCGCATGCGGCTGTTCCTCTTCATTGCGCTCGTTGCAGCGTTCGCCGCAGGACTTGTCTACCACATGCATCGCGACCAACCAGTTTCAGTCGTCCGCGGGCAGATCCTCATGAATACCCTCGTCGAGATCACGGTCGTTGGCTCACCGCATGAGCCACTCGATGCATGGATTGACTCGGCCTTCCTGGAAATTGCCCGCATCGAGCGCTTCGCCACCGACTATGACTCGACGAGCCCAGTCGGCCGGCTGAACGACGCGGGCACACTCGACAATGCACCCGGCGAGCTCCTGATCCTGCTCGCTCGAGCGAACCGATTCACTCAGGTCACGGACGGCGCATTCGACGTGACCACGGGCACCGCAACGAGCATCTGGCGGGTTGCCGAAGAACACGGCATCCTCCCATCACGAGCTCTCCTCGTCCGTGCGACGGCAGGCATCGGTCCGGAGCACATGCGGCTCGATGCCTCGACCGGACGGATCATGCTGTCTCCCGGCACGCGCATCGACCTGGGCGGCATCGCCAAGGGGTACGCGGTGGACCGTGCCCTCGCCGTGCTGAAGCGCCTCGGTGCCCGCGGCGCGCTCGTGAACGCCGGCGGCGACATGGCAGCGTTTGGCCAGCCTCCCAAGCGCAACTTCTGGCGCATCGGTATCCGTCACCCACGGAGCGGTGCCGCCAACTACTTCGGCATCGTTCGCCTTGGGGCAGAGGCCGTCGCGACGAGCGGCGACTACGAGCGCGGCTACCAGATCGGCGGCGTGAGGTATAACCACATCATCGACCCAGCAAGCGGCAGGCCGGCGACCCGGCTCGTGAGCGCCACGATCATGGCACACGATGCCGAGACCGCCGACGTGCTCGCCACCGCCGCGTTCGTGCTCGGCCCTGACTCAGGCCGCGCCATGCTCGAGCGCATTCCCAATGCCGCCGGCCTCCTCGTCATCGAGGCGGGAAGCGACCTCATCGCCTATCCTACACGTGGCTTTCTCGACCACGCGACCGTCGATACAGCCCTGGTCGAACTCGCCACGCCATTGCGATATGCCACCCTCCCGGCACAGAGAGACACGACGGACGAGAGAAGCGGAGGCAGAGGTGCGCCATGAGCATCGGCGACAAGCCATGCCCGTTCTGCATGATCGCCCGCGGCGAGACAAGCGCCGACATTGTCCTGGCCGATCAGCATACCGTCGCCTTCCTTGACCGGCGACCGCTTTTCCCCGGTCATGCGCTTCTCATCCCACGGCTCCACTACGAGACGCTCGCCGATCTCCCGGCAGAGCTGCTCGTGCCGTTGTTCCGTGCGGCTCAGGTACTTGCGCGCGCCATCGAGGATGGCATGGGTGCCGAGGGGACATTCATTGGCATCAACAACCACGTGAGCCAGAGCGTCCCGCACCTTCACGTCCATATCGTCCCCAGGAGGCGGAAGGATGGTCTGAAAGGCTTCTTCTGGCCACGCACTGCGTATCCCGACGATGATGCCGCGCACGCCGCCGCGGATGCGATCCGAGGCGCCATCGAGGGCTTGCACGCGGATTGAAGGGAGTGAAGGCGTAGAGACACGAGAAAGGCGAGGAGGCAGGTTACCGGCATGCGGGATGCCATCACGCGCCATGTATGCAGTATCATACGATTTCGTGTTGAGGACGTTACATCATGGCCGGAGGGGCGAGGCATGCCTCGCCCCTGCAACTACTTGTGAAAACGTATCATACAACCCACAATAAGGGCGAACCTCGTGTTCGCCCTTATAGCGTTTTCAAGGCGAATGCGTATTATGCCCGGAGTGCGTCTGGAAGGACTGGCCGCACGGCGAAGCCGCGGTGCGATGCTAACAAGATACCCCCTGATGACCATGAGCCGACTCTCGACCCTAGCCATGGCAGTGCCATGGCTAGGGAGAGTCTCCGAAGGAGACTTGGTAGAGGTAGCCCGCGAATTCATTCGCTGGGCCATTCTCCTGTGTGGTGCCACACACCGCACCGGAAACGGTCCCAACGACGTAGGGGCAGGTCTCAGGACCCACCCCTACGTGAAGGGACGGAGCGCGCTCGAATCAACGCATGGGATGCGCGCCGTAGTCAGCGGGCTGAGCCAGCCTCTCCCACCTGCCGCGGGTTATTGAGCATGAACTGATCGAGCAGGCTGCCATCTGCACGGTACACGACGACGCGTACCTCGCTAGGCGTCGCCGTCATGATGCAGTAGTGGTCCACCTTCTCGGCGACCTCCGTGTACCGGTTCGGGCCAATCTCATAGAGCGGCGCGCCCGCTCCGCCGGTGGTCACGTAGACCGTCCCCTCGCCGATGGGAACGATCTCCCGGTTACGGATCGGCTTTGTACGCACGTAGTAGTGGTCATGTCCCTGCCAGGCGATTGCCACATTGTACCGGTCAAAGAGATCGCACCATGCGCGCCGGACGCCCTCATTGCCATCGCCGCGGGTGGCATGAGCTGCCCATGCAGGGACATGGTAGACGACGAACACCCATGGTTTCGTCGTCGCCGCCAGGTCATGCTCGAGCCACGATGCCTGTGCCTCCATGTTGTACTGCGTGTCGAGGATGACCCAATGCGTCGAGCCATAGTCGAAGCTGTAGCAGTGCTCCCGTAGCGGTTCCGGTGCGTTCGTCGGCAGCGCGAAGGCAAGGAAATAGTTCGGCGATTGGTTCTCATGGTTCCCGAGGGCAGGCATGAAGGGCACGGTGACGAACACATCCTGCGCCCTATGGAACCACTGGTCCCACGCGTCACGGTTGTTGCCGTCCACGATGAGATCGCCCGTACTCACGACGAACGCTGGCCGCGCGCCTGCGCCGGAGGTAATGATATGTCCCCAGACGTCCATGCGGTTGCGGGAGTCGCCGAGAACGACGGCGGTGATGCTGTCCTTGGGCGTGCTGGTGACAGTGAAGGCGTACGGCCTGCTCCAGTTCTCCCGCCCGTCGCCGATGCGGTACGCGTACTGCCCGCCTGGGTCGAGGCTGGTGAGGGTCACTTCATGTGCTCGGTACGGCCCAAGATTCGACCAGTACTCCTGCTCCGACCCTGTTGCGCGGGCAACTGACATCGCCTGCCAGTCGAGCGACGCCGGGTCGTCACCTGCACCCATGCGCGCAAAGTCGACCATAGTGCCGGTCGTGCGGGCATCAGTGCGCCAGGCGATGCGGCGTTCGGTGCGCGGGTCGTCGCCAAGGGTCAGGACGATGTGGTCCGGTGTTTCACTCGGATCAAACTGTGCCGTATAACGAACGAGGTTACGCGTGCTGATCTGGCGCCCGGTCAGGTCGTACACCTGGATGCGGTAGTTCGAGTCATCGATCGTGATGAGCCGCTGCCGCTGTTGGTCGATGAGCAGTTGCTCGCAGGTCAGGTGCTGCTCAGGGCGCGAGCCACGGGTACCAATCTCCCCAGCAAACGTGCCATCGGCGGAGAAGACCTTGATAGCCCCAGCTCGTGGGTCGTACCCGTACACGTTGCCGCGCCCATCGACGGCGACACCATCGACTTCTCGCCCGAACTGCCCCGGCTCCATGCCTCGCGAGCCGATGCTGCGAGCAAGTGCACCATCAGGACCATAGACGAGCACGCGAGCCCAGATACGAGCACTCACGTAGAGATTTCCGTCCGGGCCGAGCATCATGGACTGGCTGCGCGGCGGCGCAGGTGCCACAGGATATGCGATGCTGTCCACGAACGCTCCCGCCGTGGTGAAGCGTTTCACCGTCCAGTCGGTGAGCACGTAGATCTGCCCAGCAGGATTCACTTCCAGCGCACGCATCAGCCGGCCGATGCCGGGAAGCGGCACGAGCAATGCCCGCGTGCCGTTGAGCACCCATAGGCCCTGCGGCGTGCCGATGTAGAGACTGCGATCATGCCAGGCGAGTGCCGTGACGTACGCGAGCGTGTCGGCACTCGGCAGCACGGGCTGGCCACCAGATGGGCCGAACGACGCGACGCGAGTGACTTTCCCATTCGTGCCGAACCACGTGATGCGGCGAAGCACGTTGTCGGCAATGATGATCCGTCCCTCGTCATTGAGCGTCGCTGGGCCCATGTCGAGGAACTGGCCATCGCCCCGGCCATAGCCACCGATCAGCAAGGCCGGGCTTTGGGCCAGCCGCACGCCCTGTGATGGTGTAACTACAGGCATCTGTGCGCGATCAGCCTGTGGCTGAGACCAGCTCGTAGACCATGCCAGCACCACGACAGCATAGGCTGCCGCCATGTTGCGCCGTCTCTTCGGGAAACGCATCGTTCCATCCTTCTCTGGAGCCTACTCCTGGAAAGAGCGGCTTGGCAAGATGGTGGTGTATGAAGTTTGACCATGCCTGGAGATACGACCGGCAGGATCAATGGGAGATGATAGGAGGGTACGAAACCGCCTCCCGAGATGGAAGGCGGCCGCGCACGCGACGTGACGAGCGGCACAGGCAACGATGGACAATGGGATCAGGTTGGGTCATATCACTCCGTCGCGCCCTTCACTGCGCGGATGAAGTCGTCATCGTCGCAGACGAAGCCGAACATGTGCGCCGTCTTCCACATGGCATACTGATGGTTCGCCCGCGTCGCGATAGATTCCTTGCTCTCCACGGCGACGACGCCCTGTCGGATGCAGCCGCACGTGTAGCCAAGCCGGCTCATGTCCACCATGCCGCCCGGGCTGTGCCAGAGGCACCAGTTGATCGCGAAGCCGCAATAGACGAGGCACCAGATGTTCCGCTTCCGCATGATGCTGTTGAGCTGGTGCGTCTGGACGCAGACGAGGTCGTCGCCCTCGGGGCCCATGCCCGGCGGGAAGTCGTACGCCACGTCGCGGTGAGCGCCGTCGTACCCGGGGCCGAATCGCTCCGCCATCGTGGGGATATCCACCTGCTCCGGCCGGATGGCCCCCAGCGGCTTCGATGTGGGTTCGAGATCGACCTCCGCGCAGGTTCGTTCGTACTGCGGATGGAGCTTCGCGTAGGCATCCCCCGATGCGACGTGGACGATCGTCATGCCGCTCGCTCGCGCCGCGGCAAGGATCGGTGGCATGCTGCGCGTGAACTGCGCGACGCATCGGCCGACGTACTCCTGCGCCTCCCGAATCTCCACCTGTGAGCTTCCAGGACTCCATTCCGGCCCACCGGGGAAGCCGAGGTTCCAGAAGTGCATGCAGATGAGCGCCATCTCATCGAGCGGGATGCGGCATGGACGCTGCGCCCAGCCGAGGATGCCGCGCGTGGCCTCCTCGCCGAGCCGAAAGTCCGACGGATACTGGCGGTAGTACCATACCGGCAGCATGGCAATGCGACTCATGGCGATTCCTTCACCAGAGGGAAAAGCGGATGACGATGCGGCTGCTCACCGAGGTGCCAGACCATATCGGAGACGGCGGAACAGATATTTCCATCCGTCCGTCTCGGAGCTGGCAATGGTTCTTGGCGTATCTCGTCGGAATATATCATCTTTTGGATTGGAAACCGCGCTATCACAGATGCACGGAGAGACGTCATGAGCAGGATCAGACCTACGATCGCGGTGTGCGCTGCGTCCCTGCTCACGTGGTGCCTTGTGGCCTGCTCGCAGGGAAGCCCGCGCGAAGAGGCGAGCGGAGCCTCCGGAACGAACGAGTCCGCGGCACGAGAGGAACGGACCATGGCTATGCAACTGAGAAGCGCCGCCTTCACAAGTGGAACCACCATCCCGGTGGAACATACCTGCGAGGGCCGTGACGTATCGCCAGCGCTCAGCTGGAGCGACCTGCCACAGGGCACACAAAGCCTCGCCCTCATCACCGATGATCCAGATGCGCCGGCAGGGACCTGGGTCCACTGGGTCATGTACGACATCCCACCCTCGGATAGCGGCCTGCAGGCGAGTGTACCTGTGGGGGCGACGCTCGCGAGCGGCGCGAAACAGGGGAAGAATAGCTCGAGCCGCATCGGCTACTCGGGGCCTTGTCCGCCGCGAGGACATGGCCGGCACCGGTACTTCTTCAAGCTCTACGCCCTCGACAGGAAGGTTGATCTCGCGCCCAGCGCGACGAAGGAGGAATTGCTTCGCGCCATGCAAGGCCATATCCTCGCCGAGGCGCAGCTCATGGGCACGTACAGCAGGCAGTGATACCGCTGCTGGCTGCAGCCCTCTCATCAGCGATGTTCACCGGAGGAGATCATGAAGAAGCTCTATCGTTCGCGCACCGATCGGAAGATCGCCGGGATCTGCGGTGGGCTCGGTGAGGTGCTCGATATCGACCCGACGTTCGTCCGGCTGGTGGTGGTCTTCACCACGGTGGCGACGGGCATCGTTCCAGGCGTGATTACGTACGTCGCTGCGTGGTGGCTCATCCCCGAGGGGCCGGAACCGACAGGCCAAGCAGGCACGCAGCCACCGAACGCGCCGCAGCCGTAAGGAGAACGTGCTGCCCCCGGCCGATAAGAACGCCTAACAGAATGCGTGCATCGGGGTCTGTTGTACCCATCACGATCGCGGTCATTCTGAGCTGCGAACGCTTCGCGTTCGCAGCTCAGAATGACATTGCCTCGCGGAGAGGTACGCAGATGCTCGGCGCGCAGGAGATCATCAGCCGCCTTGGACTCGCGCCGCACCCGCGCGAGGGAGGCTGGTTCGTCGAGACGTACCGCTCGCGGGAGGTGCTAAGCCAAGCCAATCTGCCCAGCCGCTACGCCGGACCTCGCTCCTTCGGGACGGCCATCTACTATCTCCTCACGCCCGAGACGCGCTCGGCACTGCATCGCCTCCGAAGCGACGAGGTATTCCATTTCTATCTCGGCGATGCGGTGGTCATGCTCAACCTCCATCCCAACGGTACGTCCGCGGTCATGCGGCTCGGACGAGACATCGGCGCGGGAGAGAAGCTCCAGCACGTCGTCCCGCGCGACGTGTGGCAGGGCGCCTACCTCGCGCAGGAGTCTCGGTTCGCCCTTCTTGGCTGCACCGTGGCGCCAGGATTCGATTACGCCGACTACGAGCCCGGGGCACGGACTGATCTCCTGCGTCGCTACCCCGACCGTGGAGCGATGATCATTCGCCTCACCGAGCCGTGAGGCAAATGAGAGCAGCGCGCCGGAGCACATGTCCATCCCATCATAGGGGCGCAGTCTCCGCGCCCTGAGGTAACGGAGGGCCTGATTGGTGAGAAACCTGACGCCGTCGCTCGTGGCGATCCATCGGGACCTCGCCGCCGACGACGACGCAAGACGCCGCATCGACGCGATGATGGAGCACATCCGCTGCGATGACGTGCGCGAGGTGGACGACGCGGGCCTTGTGACTCTCTGTCGAGAACGCTGGCAGCAGATACCTCGCTGGGGCACGCTGACGGCAGCAGCGCACGACCCGGATATTGTGTTCAACCGGTTCCGCCTGGACGATTCGCCGGAGGAGCGTGCCCGGCGTCTCGCACTGTACCCGGAACTTGGGGAACGAGCGCTGAACGGCTACGGCAGCGTCACCTGGCGGGACGACGGCAACATCCGGAAGACGGAAGGAGCCGTGTGCACCTCGGCGTGGGAGCTTCACTCGATCCACGGATGCGTATTCCGTTGCGCGTACTGCACGTTCGGCGGCATCATCAACATCGCCGCGAACGTCGAGCAGCAGATCCGGCCGGCTCGACGAGTGGACGGAGCTCAACATCTTCCAGACGCTCTACAAGTGGGATAACTGGACCGACGTCAACCCCTTCGAGCCCGAGTACGACGCCACGGCACGGTTCATCCGCTACTTCGCCGACCGGCCAGGGCAGTACTTGCTCCTCTACGCCGGCAAGAGCGATAACGTCAATTTTCTGCTCGACCTCGACCACCGCAGCAAGACGATCATCCAGTGGAGCGTCGCGCCGGCGACACAGTCGCGACTCATCGAACGCGGCACTGCGCCAATGGAGCGACGCATCGAAGCGGCTCGGAAGTGCCAAGAGGCGGGCTATCTCGTCCGGCTCTGGTTCAGCCCGATCATTCCGGTGAACGGCTGGCGCGAGGAGTATGCCCGGATGATCACAGAGCTCTTCGCCGCGACGCAGCCGGACGTCATTGCGCTCCATGCCTTCGGCTGGACGAATATCGACGAGATGACTGGGTGCATCGACCCATCGCTTCTCGACCCGTGGGCAGTCGAACTCGCAAGAGAGCGTCGCGGAGAAGTAGAGGGGCGGAAGTACCGGCCGTTCCCCCACGAGGTGCGGCGGACGTTCTACCGCTTCCTCATCGACGAAATCCGACGCCATTCCCCAGCAACGCCGATCAGCCTCTGCCTGGAGAGCCCGGAGATGTGGCAGGAGTTCGGCGACGAGCTCGGCAGAATGGCGGATGGCTATCTCTGCACGTGTGGCCCCACGTGCTCACCGGGAACCGCATTCTACGAGAGCCGACAAGCATTCGCCCAGCAGCGGACATAGGAGGAGCTGCTGCCTGTAGGCCCTGCTACAGGAAGCTAAGTAGGTGGTCAGAGGTTCTGTCGGCTCCGATGGCAGCTGTGCCCCGGCTGACGCCCGGCCATGAATGGTCGGGCTGCTATAGCCAAGCCTCCTGCGGAGGCTCACAGCCCCGTGCGCGGTGACACGAGGAAAAGGAACAGGGGAGCCTCCGCACCGGCGGAGGCTTTGCACTGCCAGTCGGCGGCTTCAGCCGCTGACGGCAACGTGCGCAAGACTTCTGGACACCTACCTAACCCGAGTTCGTATCATACCCCATGATCGCGCTCGCTCATGCCGGCCGTCACTTCCTGGCGCTCCCTCCGAAGAAGGTGCCGTAGCGCGGCCTCGAGCTCGGGGTACAGGAAGCAATAGCCCGATTGGACGAGGAGGACCGGCTCGAGGCGAACGCTCGCGAGGAGCGCTTCGTGCGCCATCTCACCGGGCGCCAGCCGCAGGATCGGCTCCGGTACAGCGACAATCGTCGGACGGTTCAGCACCCGGCCGAGGACCTCGGTGAACTCGCGATTCGTCACCGAGTGCGGCGTAGCGACGTTGACCGGCCCCGCGAGTGACTCGGTGGCTATGATGTGCCGGAAAGCGCCGACGACATCGTCGATGGCTATCCAGCTCATGTACTGCTTCCCCGAGCCAAACCGGCCACCAAAGCCAAGCTTGAACGCCGGCAGCATCACCCCGAGCACACCACCCTTCGAGCTGAGAACGACCCCGAGACGCGGGTTTACCATGCGTATTCCCGCGCGAGCGGCGAGCTCAGACGCCGCCTCCCACCGGCGGCACACATCGGCGAGGAAGCCCGTTCCCGGTGTACTATCTTCGGCGAGCAGCTCGTCGCCGCGATCGCCATAGTAGCCCGCCGCCGAAACCGAGATGAATACCTTCGGCTTCCGCCTCAGCCGGCTCAGCGTATCGGCGAGGAGGCGCGTGCTCTGAATCCGACTGTCGCAGATGCGCGCCTTCTTCTCCTCGGTCCAGATCCCGGCAAGATTCTCCCCGGCGAGGTGCACAACCACATCGAACCCTTCGATTGCTTCCGGATCGATCTTGCCCGCCGCCGGGTCCCATATGATTTCATCCTTCGCGCGCGGCGTCGAACGAATGAGGCAGATTACCTCATGCTTCTCCGCCCGGAGCGCATTCACGAGCGCCGAGCCGATCAGACCGGTTGACCCGGTGACCAGCACTCTCATAGTGCCCTCCCTCTGTACGACATCATGGCCTGCTCTCCCCGATGATCCCCATACGGTAGCTTGCAGAGCGGCAATTACTCTGCCGCGCCATAAGATAGCGGGACGGGAGCGTGGCATACATGGCGTACGCCACATCTAGCGGCGCATGTTTGCCTTGCTTCTCCCGCACCGGCAGAGGCACCAATAGGGTCCTGCAGGAACATGATGCTCCTGGAGTCAGCGCGCTCACATCGCCGGATCGGTCGAATGACCACGGGAAGGAATGACGAGCATGTGGGCGCGCATCACGCACGCGCCTTCAGTCTATACTGAGTCAGGAGCGCCACGTCACATGAGGAGAAACACTGCAGGCAGCCCGAGGGTTCTCTCCGCCAAAGTTGTCCCGACGTCTACAACAAGTCCACCACACGAACAGCGCGGGGTGCCCATGATAGAGAAGATAACTCTTCCCCGCGCGTTGGGAAACCGCCTCGCCACAGTAATCTTCAGCGCCATCACCCGCGGTAGGTAATCCGATAGATGGCGTCTGCTTTGTCGTCCGACACCAGAAGCGAGCCGTCGGGCATCACGAGCACGTCCACCGGGCGACCCCAAGCCTCCTGGCCCTGAAGCCAGCCCTGTGCGAAGACCTCCTGGCTCGTCGGCCGTCCATCCCGATCGAACCGCACGAGCGCGACGCGATAGCCAATCTTCTGCGTTCGATCCCACGAGCCATGTTCGGCGATGAAGATCTGTCCACGGTACGCCGGCGGGAACATTTCTCCCCGATAGAACCGCATCCCGAGTGGTGCTACGTGCGCGGAGAGTTCGATGACTGGTGGCGTGAAATCGCTGCACGAGCGATCGTGGCCGAAGTCGGGGTCGCGCATACCATCCCCGTAGCAGTACGGAAACCCGAAGTGCATCCCCGGCCTCGGTGCAGCATTCAGCTCATCCGGCGGCAGCGTGTCGGTGACCGCTTGCGCCTCGGACGAGGGAATGAGCCCGTGTCTCACCATCGACTGGCCGATCTCATCGCGCCCACTGTCGGTGAACCAGAGGACGTCCGTCCCCGGCTGCCAGTCGAACCCGACGCTGTTCCTGACGCCGCGCGCGAAGATCTCGAAGCCGCTCCCATCGGGGTTCATCCGCGTGATCGTCCCGTATGGGTCGCCACGGTCGCAGACGTTGCACGGCGTGCCAATGGGCACGTAGAGCTTCCCATCGGGGCCGAAGGCGATGAATTTCCACCCATGGGCACGATCGTTGGGGAGCGTGACGTCGAGAACCACCGGCTTGGGTGGCTGGCCAACCCGGCGTTCGATATCGTCGAACCGGAGGATATGATTCACCTCGGCGATGTAGAGGGCACCATCGCGAAATGCCACTCCATTGGGCATCATGAGACCTTCGGCAATGACGAAGAGCTCATCGCCGTACCCGTCGCGGTCGCGATCGACGATGGCGTAGACTCGCCCCTGTTCGACGGTGCCGACGAAGACGACGCCGCTGGGGCTCGCGGCGAGCGATCGGGCGCCGTCCACACCCGCAGCGTACACGTCGATAGAGAAGCCCAGTGGCAGTTCGATGAGGCCGAGCGGTAGGTTGTGCTGCCGCCCGAGCGCCTGCCCGCGGCTCGGGTCGATGGCTGGCCCATCGTTTGCACATCCCGCCGCGGCAATCATGAGCACAAAGAACGCCCAGACAGGCACGTACATGGATGCCGTCGAAGCATATGGTCTCTCCATCTCCTCACCTCCACGCACAGCTAGGCGCCATTGGGTTGGATGCTCTCACGTAGATGAACAGCGCGGCGCCGGCACGCGGCCCATCCGGCAAACAGACTTCATATGCGTGGCCAAGTGATGGTCATCAAGGATGATATCTGGTCGGTATCGCGCGGCGAGTTCACAACACCAGTGGTGTGTGGTAACTTCGACGCCCCCTCTTATACGCGTCCATGTTACCGATGTCCTGGATGAGGTGGGACAGGAGTGCGTCGTCCCCGCAGGGAACGATGCACTCTTGTCGGGCCGGGTAGTCGCGATGGAACAAGGCTAAGAACGCCTAACAGAATGACTCCATTGGGGGGTGTGCTGGCCCCATCATAACCGCGGTCATCCAGCGTGCTCTTCGAGCACGAAGCGGCGTCGCCGCAGGCGACGCCTGGAACGCAAAGCGTTCCCCGGAGAATCTCATGCCAGGGATGTGCTTATGAATGCAGCAGTGCTCCTAACGCGAGATTCTTCGCTTCGCTCAGAATGACGGTGCGTTGTACGTGAACCGAGGTGTTGTACACCCATCAAGTCCGGTCATTGTGATAGGCGCTCTAACTGGAACGCGTATCAGCCTGCCCCTCGACGGGTAGCCAACAGAGGAACGTGAGGACGGCCGTGAACAGCGTCACGAGGAGCTGGAGGAACGGCGAGATGGCGATCATGAGGACGAGCCAGCCGATGAAGCTCGCCCTCGGAGCGTAGAGGATCATCGGGATGCCGAAATGGGCAAGATCGGCCGCCGGATCGAACAGCATGACGGCGACAGGACCCCAGATCGCGCCCATGAGGAGAAACGTCCCGGCCGAGGTTATCGCCGCGCCGACGAGCGTTGCTCTCAGCATCCCGTACATGGTTGCCGCCGTCGCAGGCTTGCGCCCAGCGACGAGGAGCGCGCGACGCGTAATGAACCACCCAACAGGAACCCCGAGCGCGATGCAGAAGATCGGCACGCCCATGCCCGCGCCGGTCGCGAGCACGTCGAGGGCGACGTAGAGCGCGACGAGGGCTTTCCTATCCCAGGCGAGCATCCGGTTCATCGGCATCTCACGGGAACGCACGTGCAGCGGCGTGGCGCAGGATGCACTACGTCGCGCCTACCCTTCCACGGTCATCCGCGCGTACATCGGTCCTGCCGCACGACGAAGCGACGGCAACTGGCTTCCAAAGATGGCGGCGGCGACGAGACAGATCACCCCGTCGATCATGAGCGTGTTCGTCGCGCCGAGCGTATCTGCCATGACGCCGGCGAGCAGATTTCCGAACGGCGCCATGCCCATAAGCGAGATCGTGTACAAGCTCATGACCCGACCGCGCTTATCCTCGTCGACGACGGTCTGTACCACCGTGTTGCTCATGGTGTTCTGCACGATCTGCCCGAAGCCCATGACGACGGTGAGCACGAGGGAGATCCAGAGGATGTGCGAGAAGCCGAACGCGACGACGCCGACGGAGAACAGCGCCGTCGCCAATGGGATCTCCCGCCCGAGCTCGGGTGCCCGCCGCGAGGCAACCCAGAGCGCCGCGACGATCGCGCCGATACCCGTCGTCGCCATGAGGAAGCCGAGCGTACTGGGGCCGCCGTGGAGGATATCCTTGGCGAATACGGGCATGAGCGTCGTGTAGGGCATGCCCATGAGGCTGATCACGGCCAGAAGGATGAGGACAGCCCGGATCGGTCGGTTGCGCCAGGTGTACAGGAGCCCTTCCCGCAGGCCCTCGATGACGTTCTTGTGCTGGGGAAAGCGCACGTGTCGCGGCACGCGCATCGCAAGGAGCGAGGCGATCACGGCCAGGAAGCTCAACGCGTTGAGGAGGAAGCAGACCCATTCACCGAACGCGGCCAGGGCTATGCCGGCGAGCGACGGGCCGACAAGACGCGCCGCATTGAACATCATGGAGTTAAGCGCAATCGCGCTAGGCAGGTCCTCTCGTCGGTCCACCATCATCACCACGAACGACTGCCGCGCCGGTACGTCGAACGCATTCACAATGCCGAGGAGCAGGCTGAGGACGATGATCTGCCAGATCGTGATGAGGTGGGTTCCCACGAGAAATGTGAGGGCTATTGCTTGGAGCGTGGCGAGCGCCTGGGTCACGATGATGATGTGGTGGCGGTTCCACCGGTCGACGAATACGCCGGTGAACGGCGTAAGGAGGAAGACTGGAATGAGGCCAGTGAAGCCGACCAAGCCGAGGAGGAACGCCGAGTCGGTCAGCCGGTAGACGAGCCATGCCATGGCGAGCCGCTGCATCCATGTCCCGATGAGGGAGACGCCCTGGCCTATGAAGAAGAGCCGGTAATTCCGAGACCGGAGCCCCCGGAGGCTCGATTTCAGGTCCATGTGTTGCACGTGCCCAGTCGTCCTCTTTCCACCCGATTGGCCCCACAGTGGTCCGCGGGAGAGCTCACCGTATGAGCACGATCGCCATCAGAGCCACCACAAGCCCCAGTGCGGCGCCGGCGAGGAACGCACCGTTCATCCCCCAGGCGGTGAATGCAAGCCCGATGACGAGCGGCCCGAGCGTTTGCCCGCCGCGAAGGATCATCCCATTGACCGACATGAACGCCGCACGGTGCCTCGCCGGCGCGTAGGTCGCCAGGAGCGAGTACAGGCTCGGGATGTTCATGCCATGGGCGACGCCGAAGAGCACCGTCACCACGAGGAACAGTGAGAGGTGCGTGATGAATGGGACGATCGCAAGCGCCGCCGCATAGATGACGAACGATATCTTGACAAGCGTCTCCTCCGAGAAAATCCCGACGAGCATGCCAAGCTGCGAGGCAGTGAGCGCGGTCGTAATGGACATGCTCGACAGGAGCAGGCCGATGATCACCGAGGAGCTGGCAAACTGGTTCCCGAGAAGAAGCGGGAGATAGGTCTGGTATGACCCGTAGAGAAGGATGAACGTGGCGATGCTGACGATGAAGAGGCCGATCACACGCCGATCTTGAAGCGCCGTCCAGACGCCGGCAAGGTACTCGCTCAGCCGCTGCTCGTTGCGCAGCGAGACGGTCTTCAGCGAGAACAGCACGAGCAGCCCCACCGGAATGGCGAGGAAGGAAAGGAGAAACGGCGCGTTCCAGGCTATCACCGCCATCACTCCGCCGATCGCCGGATAGGTCGCCGTGCCGATGCTGAGCACGCTCGCGTTGTACCCCATCGCGCTTGCCCGTTCGCGGCCAGTGTAGAGGTCGCCGATCAGCGTGACGTTGAGCACGCCGAGCGCTGCGCCGCCGGCACCCTGGATGAAGCGCAGCACGAGCACTGTGGCGAAGTCTTGGGTGAACCCGCACGCGCCGCCTGCGACGCCGAACAGCATGAGCGAGGGGATCAGGACCCGTTTGCGACCCCAGCGGTCCGCAAGCACGCCCATCACCGGCGTGAGGAGGACGCCAGGTAGCGTGAAGGCGGTGATGAGAAGGCCCACGTCCTGGAAGGAGATCCCGAGCTGGCGCACGATCATTGGGAACGCAGGCGTGATGTTCGAGACGCCCATGATCGCCATGAGCGTCACGGCGAAGATGATCTGAAGGTCCCTATCGAAGAAGAGCTTGCGTCGCGGGGCAGCCTGCACGGCTTCGCGCCCAAGGCTCCCATCCGATATGTGATTCATGCGTATGATCCAGGGTTAGCGGGAATTCTGATCACCACGTAGAAGCATCCGGAAAGATCGCGTTGCCTACGTGCCGTACCCACCCCACAGCGGGTCATCATAGGCCGCGTCCCCGCAGGGGACGATGCACTCTTGTCGGGCTGAGTGGTCACGATAGAGCATAACTAAGGTAGAAACACATGAGACTGGTGGCCGCGAGTACCGACGCAGACCTTCGTCTCGCGTCGTCGTCCGTTTGAGCGGGTGATGCTCTACTGTGGGAAATGGACAGATAGGAATAGCTACTCCGCCGTCCTTGGTGCTCCGAGGCGTTGGATAGTGGGGCAGATATCGTTGTCTGCCCACAACGGCGTTCTCAACATCTCCCCGCGTGCTTGCGGCCTCTGCAACAAGACTCCCGCTCCCTCACCGTTTCTTCCGCCAGGCCAGCGCGATCTCGATGTGCCGATCGAGCATCTCGCTGAAGCTCATGCCGGCCGCCTTCGCCGCTTGCGGGTAGAGCGAGGTCCGCGTCATGCCGGGGATGGTGTTCGTCTCGAGGTAGTAGATGTCGCGTTCGTGGACGATCATGTCGCTGCGGGAATGCGTGCCGCAGCCGAGGATTTCGTGTACGCGTACACCGATCTCCTGGGCGCAGTGGGTGAGGTCCTCGTCGATGCGCGCAGGAGTGATCTCCTCCGATGCGCCGGGGGTGTACTTGGCTTCGAAGTCGAAGTACGCGGAGACCTTCGGCACGATCTCGGTGAGCGGCAACGCTCGAGGCCGCTCGCCTGGCATTCCGCCGAGGACGGCGCAGGTAATCTCGCGCCCCCTGATGTACTCCTCGATCATCATGTGGCCACGACTGCCGATGTTGCGGTCCAGCACGGCGGCGAGTTCCTCCGGCGTGTGTGGGATGCCCATGCCGAAGCTCGATCCCTCCTCCGGCACCTTCGCGACGCAGGGATAGCCGAACTGCGTGGAGATCTCCTCGATGATCCGCTTGCGTTCCCTCCGCCAATCGTCCTGATCCACCACGACCCACTTCGGTGTTAGGATGCCATATGCGGAGACGAGTGCCTTTGCGCGCACCTTGTCCATGGCCAAGGCTGAAGCAAGGACGCCGGAGCCGGTATATGGCAGGCCGACCATCTCGAGCAGGCCCTGGATACAGCCATCCTCGCCGTAGCGGCCGTGGAGGGCGATGACGACGACATCGATGCCGCGGCTGACGATCTCCTCGGTGGGCATGGAGCCGACCATGTGCACGGCAGGGATACCCGTCGTCGCGTCGGATGGGCTAGTGCATGGCTCAGCGGTCGAGGGCGACGAAGGATCACCCTCCGGCAGGGCGCTCTCGTCCTGTGGGAGCCACTCCTCTCCGCCGGCGAGCGGCGCTTGAGGCAGAAGCCATCGGCCGTCCCGGCGGATTTGGATCGGCAGGACGCGGTACTTCGCGCGGTCGAGCTGGCTGACGACAACGGTACCCGTCTTCAGCGATATGTCGTGCTCCGATGCCTGCCCTCCCATGAGGACAGCCACCGTGAGAGGTCGAGATGCCATGGATGCTCCGATCATTCAAGGGGACGTGGATAGAGACGGCGTGCTCCGCGACGAAGTATCCTGAAAAGACGCCGTATGCTGCCGACACCGCAAGGGCCGAATGCTCGCCCTGGTCGGAGAGCCCATAGCCCGCCCTCAAAACGCCGTGAAGAGGATTCGTATCCCCACGAACCCAAGCGCCAGCGCGAGACCGCGAATGATCGACTTACCCTGCACCCGGTTGGAGAGCTTCGCCCCGAGCTGTGCGCCTGGGAGAACACCCACGACGAGGGCAATCGTCCGGCCCATACCATGCGAGAAAGTGCCGGTGACTATGTGGACGATCGTCCCGGTCAACGCCATTACCGCGAGGACGAAATGCGACGTGGCGGTTGCGATGTGGACCGGGAAATCGAGGAGCTGCACCATCGCGGGGACATGGATGATGCCGCCGCCGATGCCGAGCACGCTGGAGACATATCCGACGAAGATGCTGAGGACGATCCCGATGACCGGGTTGAAGGAGTAGGTGTGAGAGGTACCCGCCGCATCGATGATCGTGCGGCTCGCCGTCCAACGACCGGGGTCGGAGTTGAAGTTCCGCGTCGTCTCTGGCCTGATAAGGAGGAAGGCCGATACGCTGATGAGGACAACTCCGAAGATGCCGTTGAAGATCTGTCGCGGTATGTAGGCGCTGCTGAGCGCGCCGAGGATTGCCCCGGGAATCGTCGCCGCAGCGAACATGATTGCCGAGCGGTAGTCGATCCGTTTCTGACGTGCGTAGGCTGCCGAGCCGGAGCTCGCGTTGAAGAAGACCACCGCAAGGGAGATGCTCGTGAGAAGCTCTGGGGACTCTCTCGGGTAGAGGAGCAAGAGGATGGGCATAAGGACGAACCCCCCACCTGCGCCGATGAGCGTGCCAAACGTGCCGGCAACGAAGCCAATGATCGCCAGCCAAAGGAGATGTTCCACTACGGAGCCCCTTGTCGCCGACCGCACGTGTCCGATGGGTGTCAGCGAACGTGCGGCGGCGGCGACTTTATATGTGCTTCAGGGCGAGGCGAACAGCCACGATACAGAGGAATATTGGAAAGATAACATCGCGCAGGTACTCGTTCGGCGTAATGTTCGCCACGACGACGCCAATGATGGTGCCCACGAATCCGGGCAGGACGATCAGTACAACTGATCGCCAGAGGACGTTGCCCTGCCGCGCGTGGACAACTGTCCCCGTGAGCGCAGTTGGGATGATCATCGCGAGTGAGGCCGTCTGAATCGCGCGGAAGATGATCCCATCCAGGATGAACACCAGTCCTGGCACGACGACGATACCGCCACCGATGCCGAGGAGCACCGAGAGAAACCCGGCGAAGACGCCGAGCAAGAGCACCCAGAGGAGCCATGACCCGATCGCATCCACCGGGAAGTGCCCCGAGGATGGCCCAATTGGCACGAGCTGCGCGAGCTTCGCTGCAGTGAGGAGGATGACCATGACGAAGGCGTACCGCAGCGCTCGCTCCGGCAACTTCGGGCCGACCTTGCTACCGATCCAGACGCCTCCTTGCGCGCCGACGGCAAGGATGGCTGCCACCAGCCAGGGGATCTCCGTCCTTGCTACCAATTCGCTGACGACGCCGGTCGTTGCGATGCCGAGCACGGAGACGATGGAGATAGCGACCGCACACCGCATCGGTACGCCGAGGAAGCCGGAAAGAATGGGCACAATGAGGATGCCGCCGCCGATCCCCAAGAGGCCGCTCGCAACGCCAGTGGAAAGCCCGAGCAGGAGGTAGTAGATGATGTAATGACTCTCAGGCCAGATGTCCTTAACCGTCCAGGGCCGCATCACTGCCCCGGCGTGCGCGGCCGACGACGTGCTCTCCGACAACGAACTCCTCACTGCTGCATGTATGGTGGCGTGTCATGTTTGCTGGACTGGCACGTGAGACACCTTTATTTCGTCCCATCCGGAACGCCGCCAACGTGGACGCGCATCGGACCTGCTCCTGCAGCCGGAAGGGGATGCTGTGGCATATGCTGAGACATCAGCAGGGCGGACATGTGCGTTCGCCTACAGCTCGCCCGTCTGCTTCAGGCTGACCCACCGATCCGTCGCGATGATGACGTGGTCGATGACCTCGATGCCCATGATGAGGCCCGCCTCGACGAGCCGGCGGGTGAGGTTGAGATCATCGCGTGAAGGTGCCGGGTCGCCGGACGGATGGTTGTGCACGAGGATGATCGCCGACGCAGCATGCTCCAGCGCCGGCGCGAAGACCTCGCGCGGGTGCACGAGGGAGCCGTTGAGTGTCCCGACGCTGACGGTACCCTTGTGGACCAACTGCGTGCGCGCGTTGAGGTAGAGGCACATGAAGTGCTCTCGTCGCTCCTCGCGGATCTCCGGGACGACCTTGAGCACGTCGGATGGGTGAAGGATCTTGGGTAGGCTGCCCATGCCGCGATCGAGGCCGCGGCGGGCGAGCTCCAACGCTGCGGCAAGAGAAGCCGCGGTGCGCTCGCCGAGGCCGGGAACGCGGGCAAGCTCATCCCATGGTAATGTTACCAACCGCTCGAGCGGGTACTGTTCGGCGATGGCATGTGCGGTCGCTACGGCGGCTTCTGTTCCGCCGATCACGAGCGCAAGGAGGTCTGCATCGGGCATGCCCGCCGGGCCGACGCGGTGCAGTTGCCCGATCGGCGGATCGAGCATTGGCCGTGAGGACTCCACCTTCGTCGTCGCCTGTCGGCGCCCGGACATGGCCGTACTTCCTTAGCTCACCGACCGCACCGTATCGCCAATGCGGATCGCCTCGGCGCGACGCCGGCCGGAAATCTGCGAGTGATCGACGGAGAGGCTCACGTCCTCGGAGCCGATGGGCACGCCGCGCGCGTCCCATGCCATGCGCTGAGAGAGCACCGTAGTCTGCTGCGCGCGCTCGCCACTGGGCAGGGGCATGAGCGTGACAAGGTGCGGCTGCACGTGCATCGCCACGAGCCGCGCCTTGATCATCTCCCACACGCCGAGGCTCTCGTTCGTCTGTGGGTCGACTACCGCCTCGACAGGCTGGACGATAACGAAGTGCTGGCCGATGCTCACGCCCTGATCCGCCCCGATATTGGCGATGAGCGTGCGCTCGTCGACGATGCGGACGATACGACCCTCGATCATTGGGCAGCCTCCGTGCCAGGCTCTATTCCGCGACCTCTACGTGCCTGCAAAGCCGTTCGATCATGTTCGTGATCATCGGCCTGTCGAGAGGCAGGTCGTCTTCAGAGCGACTTGCGTATCGGTGCTCGACCGCAAACGGGTTCAATTCGTCCACGTCCCCGAATTCGTCCACGTTTTCCCCGCACTCTTTCAGAAGGTTGGCAAGCTCGACGAGATCGTGGGTGAAGGGGAAGCGCTTGCCGAGTACGCAGAGCCACGCCTTCAGAAGCTTCTGCACCGCTTGCTGCGCGAGAAACCCGAAAATCTCATCGGCGAACACCTCGCGATCGTGCATCGCCTTCAACGCTCGCAGGTCTCGTCCAGCGGCGCTCAGGAGCTCAACCGCCTGATCCGCGGTCGCTCATAGATGAGTCTTCCCTCGTTGAGCGCCTGCGCCACCACGTGATTCCTCGCGTGCTTCCAGTGCTCCACCTCGTCAACTGAGTAGACGAGGATGTCCTTCGGCACGCGGAAGGCGGCAAGTACTCGCCACAGACGCGCCATCTCACGCCGCCTGCTTCGATCCGCGCCGAAAGGGCCTCGCTCGACAATCAGCAAGTCGACGTCGGATTCCACCGTGGCGCTGCCTCGTGCGTGCGACCCGAAGAGGTAGACTCTCTCTGGATCGGCGGCACGGATCACCGTGTTCACCATCTCCCTCAGCATGTCGTCAGTGAGCTGCACCATACCGCGTGTACCTCTGACGAACTCACGTTTCGACGAGCGGAACTTCGAGCCAATGCGAATAGCGCTGGTCATCTCTCGCGGGGCTGTCGTGGTCCTCGATCATCGGGTCGCTCCCGCGTGGGCCACGAGATCGCCAAGGTTCTCGTGCACCTTCTCCACGGCAGCGACGATGTCGTCCATATCCTGTTCGGTGCCGAGGAGGATCGACTGGGTGAGCCAGACCGACTCGACGTCGCAGGCATGCTCGGAAGCTGGGCACTGGATGGCGCCGAAATCGACCGCTTGGGCGGCATGCTTCGGCTCGAAGCGCTTCTCGAGGAATACGGGCTGCTTGTAGAGCGGGACCGAGTAGCCCTGGTATGCTGGGATGCCCTCGGCGCGTAGGGCTTCGAGGAACTTCTCCCGCGGGAGGCCGCCGAACTCGTCGGCGCGGTAGCGCCAGATGAAGAGATGGTATGGATGCCGCGTCACCTGCTTGGGTCGCACAAGAGGCTTCTGCCCGGGGATGGCGGCGAGCCGCTTCGCGAGGTAATCGCCGCTTCGCTCCCGCCGCGTCATGAGTTCCGGGTACCGTTCGAGCTGGACTCGTAGGATCGCGCCAATGATCTCCGGCATGCGGAAGTTCCCGGCGATGTGGTAATGGCCGTACCAGATGCCGGTAGACGAGCGGCCGCAGTTGACGTACGAGCGCAAGAGCTCCGCCACGTCGTCGCTGTCGGTGAGGGCGATGCCGCCTTCGCCGGAGGTGATGTTCTTCGATGACTGGAAACTGAAGATACCCGCATCGCCGATGTGGCCGACGCCCTGCCCGCGCCACTGGGCGCCCCAGGCTTGCGCGGCGTCCTCCATGATCCAGAGGCCACGTTTCCGCGCGATGGTCTTGAGCGCGTCGAGGTCCGCCGGGAGGCCTGCGAAGTGCACAGGTAGGATGCCGGTCGTCCGCGGCGTAATCGCAGCCTCGACCGCGGCGGGATCGATCGTGTACGTGTTCGGATCGATGTCGACGAAGACTGGCACCGCGCCGAGGTCCATGATCGGCGTCACCGAGCCGATGAAGGTATATGCCGGGGCGATGACCTCGTCGCCGTACCTCACGCCGAGAGCTTGGAGAGAGACGCGGATGGCGGTCGTGCCGCTGTTGCAGGCGACGCCGTGCTTGGCCCCGTGGAACGCAGCGTACGCCTTCTCGAACGCAGCAACCTCGCTATCCGCCTTGCCGATGCCCCACCGGCCGCTTCGGATGACGCGGGTCACTGCCTCGATCTCACGCTCATCCCACATCGGCCATCCAGGAAACGGCTTCTTCCGGACCAGTTCGCCGCCAAGCAGGGCCAGCTTCGCCATGGTCTCATCCTTTGTGGGAGGTGATGGGACCTCATGCTCGCGTGCGGCCCCTGAAGGTACAATGTATCGCACGCCGGGTTGACACGCCTATGTCTTCGTTCAAACAGAGGGTACAGCTACCCGGGGAGGGGGTCAAGCGCCGATGAGAGCAATGCCCGGTGGTGGTGTACGCGCGCAGGTCGCCCCTTTGAACCGTTCGGCGCCAGGCCTACCATGTACACGTCGTCTCCACGAGCGCATGCCTCATTTTTGCCAATCGCCTCAGCAGCGCGGTATCCTCTATCAGTGGAGGGAATACGCGTCCTGGCCGAGTGGGCAGAGGAGAGGTTTGTGGGTGCTGTACCGCCGCCTGGCGTGCCTAAGCCCTTGTGCATCGCACACGTGGCTGCAGCGACGCTGGCGATTGCGCTCAGCTCGGTCGTATTCGGCGGTTGCCGAAGAAACTCCGCGGACGACGGGCTGAGGCACGTGAGCGTGCTCCTCGACTGGACGCCGCAGATGGAGCGGATCGGGTTCATCGTCGCCGACGCGAGAGGGTACTACCGCAATGCGGGTCTTGCGGTGACGATGGAGGAGGGACAGGGAGCGATAACCACCGCGGCACTCGTTGGCGCGGGCAAGTATCCGCTCGGCATCGCCACCGGCGGCGCGACGATCATCGCCCGGTCGCGCGGCGCAAAGGTAGTCTCACTTGCGCTCATCAACCAGCATTCGCCGACGGTGATCTTCGCGCCGGCTTCCTCCGGCATCCGCACACCATCGGACTTGGTGGGCAAACGGATCGGCCTCGTACGGACCGGCGTGAAGTACGACGAGTACTGCGCCCTCATGAACAAGCTCGGCATCGACCGCTCGATGATCACCGAGGTGGAGGTGGGAAAGTCGGTGGCTTCGGTCTTGGGCGGCACAGTAGACGCGATGCTGGGCTACACCGAGGATCAGCCGGTACTGGCCGAGTTGGCAGGCGAGGAGATTGTCCGCATTCCGATCGACCGCTATGGCATCGGCATTCTCAGCACGAACATCATTGCCAATGAGCGCTACCTCCGGTGGCATGCCGACATCTGTCGCGCCTTCGTCGAGGCAAGCCTTCATGGCTGGCGGCGTGCAGTTGAACGGCCGGAGGAAGCGGTGATGTTCTACCTTGAACGGTACCCGGGGAGCGATGAGCAGTTCATGCGGGAGAACTTCCGCCGGTTCATCCCGATCCTCTTCAGCCGCGACGTCGATTCCCTCGGCCTCGGCGTGCAGACGCTCGCCGGCTTCCAGCAGACGGAGCAGCTTCTCTTCGATCTTGGCATCACGAAAGTGCACGTGAGCCCCGCGGCGGCGTTCACGAACCGGCTGCTGCCGCGTATCAAGGTCCACATGCCGAGCGCGTTCCTGTCGGAGGAGTAGCGACGAGGCAGGGCGACTGCACTTGGCGCTCCAGCGCGGATCGTGACCGTTCATCCGTGAAACGCCCTCTCAACCATGAGGCGATACCATGCGCAATGACCTGCGAGCTTCTGTGCTGCAGGAATTGCAGAACCGCTATGGACAGCTAAGGAAGCTTCCGGGAAGCCAGTCGTTGCACGAGGTCGGCGATGGTGCTCTGCGCATCTACCTTCGCTACTCCAGAGTACACGATGGGAACTGCACCTTCTACGGGCTGCGCGATGAAGATCTCCGACAACTCGAAGGCTATCCATCGGTGATCTGCTTTCTTTGGGATCATCAAGTAAGCCCGCTGTTTCTTCCTTTTTCGGAGTTTGAAGAGGTATTGCACTCGACCGAACCAGCCCGCGACGGCCAGTACAAGGTTCAGGTGCAGTTTCAGAGAGCGGGTACGGAGCTATACATCGCGAGAGGAGGGCGGCACAACGTCGACGGCTACACAGGCTGGAGCATAGTCGAAGGTTTGCTTGATTCCGGCAAGATGGCGACGACGCCTCTACTGACGCACGCGCAGGTGCAGGGATTGCTTGGCGCCATCGGCACACGGAAGCAGTTCGATATCTGGGTTCCGCTGGCGGATCGCAGTAAAGTTCACGGTGGACAGGAGTTCACGTGCAGAGAGGAACTGCCTGCCGGTCTCGGTAACGCTGCTACGACGCTTCAGGATGTGGACGTCGTCTGGATCGAACGAGGGTCAGGACGGCTTCGAGCACTGTTCGAGGTCGAGCATTCGACACCTATCTACTCCGGTCTTCTGCGGTTCAACGATGTGCATCTCATCGTTCCACAACTGAAGCCTACATATAGCATTGTTGCGAATGATGAACGACGTTCGCTGTTCGTCCGCCAACTTTCTCGACCAACGTTCAGAAGCAGCGGCTTGAGTGAACTATGCACATTCATGAGGTACGAGAATGTGTTCGCTTGGCACGAGCGAGTGACGAAAGAGCGGTCTTGAGCTGCACGTCCGAGCCGGCTGTCCGATGGTTCCATCGTTGATGGGGCCTGAACGTTGTCTGCATCCAAATTGACTCCCCGCGGCGGAATGCGTACCTTAGAGAGTTCCGATCTCGCATCTCAAGGGACCGTCGTCGTCGCAACTTCGCAAGGAGCTAGACAGCGTGGCTACGCACAAGAGCGCGATCAAGCGCATCAAGATCAGCCGCATGGAGAACCTGCGGAACCGCACGTGGCGCACGCGTGTCCGCACCGCGATCAAGAACGTGCGTCGGGCGAAGACACCGGATGAGGCGCGAACCGCCCTCGCCGCGGCAATCCCGATCATCGATCGGACCGCGGGCAAGCGCGTGATCCATAAGAACGCTGCGGCGCGGTTCAAGGCGCGGCTGAGCGCGCACGTGCAGAAGCTCACGGCGCCGGCCGCCTGATCTTCGTGCCGCTGTGCGGCACGAGGCACGCCGCTCGGTGCAGTGGGCCTTGCCGCACTTGTCCGCTACACCGTGCGAGCGTATCTTTACCATCCCTGACGGGACATCTCGCATTCCTTTTCGGTCGGGGCGTAGCGCAGTCCGGCTAGCGCACCTGCTTCGGGAGCAGGGAGTCGGTGGTTCAAATCCACTCGCCCCGACCATTTCTCGTCTCCGGGCCATGTCCGCCACCACACGCGCCCACGCACGCGTCACCGGAATCGTCCACGGCGTCGGCTTCCGGTGGTTCGCGCGGCACCTGGCATCCCACTATGGCCTCTCCGGGTGGGTCCGTAACCAGTCCGATGGCTCGGTCGAGCTGGAAGCGGAGGGTTCCCGCGACGAGGTCGAAGCCTTCCTCGAACGGATACGCGAGGGCCCGCGGTTTGCCGAGGTCGAATCGGTATCCGTCGACTGGATGGACCCCCAGCACGACTCGACCTTCGAGGTGACAGGATGACCGACCTCCCGCAGTACATCCGCAGCATCCCCGATTTTCCCCAGCCCGGCATCCTGTTCCGCGATATCACGCCGCTCCTGAACGTGCCCGAAGCGTTCCGCTCTGTCATCGAAGAGCTGGTGAACCGCGCTGCACTGTACCATGTCGACCGAGTGGCTGCGATCGAATCGCGCGGGTTCATCTTCGGCGCGCCGCTCGCCCTTCGGCTCGGTGTCGGCTTCGTGCCGATCCGGAAGCCGGGGAAGTTACCCGCCTCGACGCTGAGGGAGGAGTACTCGCTGGAGTATGGCACGAACGCCATCGAGATGCATGACGACGCCATCCGCATGGGCGAACGCGTGCTCGTCATCGACGACTTGCTCGCGACGGGAGGCACTGCCGCTGCCGCGTGTCGCCTTGTCGAGCGGGCCGGCGGGCGCGTCGCGGCGGGCGTCTTCGTCATCGAGCTTGCAGCCCTCAATGGTCGGGCCTGCCTCGCCGGGCGGGACGTGATCTCGCTCATCACGTTCTGATGGAGGCTCTGTGTCGCGCGGTCACCTCACTGCTCTTTGCACTGTCGCGATTGCTCTTACTGGCATCCTTGGGGCCATGATCGGCGGATGCTCTCCGCAGCCGGAACCGAAGTACTGGGTTGCCCGTGCATCGTCATCGGATGGGAGTACTTGGCAGGTCTACTATGATAGTGCGTGGCACGACGTGCGGACCGACGGTGTGCGTCCGCCGTTCTACGTGCGGCGCCACATTCTCGCAGGCGGCAACTGGTTCATCTTTGCCGGCGCACTCGACACGACGTGGCGCGGCACGCCAGCAAAGCCGTTCATGCTGCTCCAGGCGTGGAACATCGTCCCACCGGTGCGGCGGTACCTCACCTCTGGCCTGCCGCCCGACACTACTGGGCTGCCATGGCTGACGCAGGATGATTTCGTCACCCTCGAGGATTTCCAGAAGTTCAGCCTGAGCATGGCGGCGCAGTACTGGCCTCGACTTGCTCGGATCGAGCATCCTCCCCGCCCGCCCCTGGCGGCTGCGTCACCGGATACCGCCTCGGGCCCTCCTGCATCCTTGCCCTGACCGTGCGGCACGAGCGGCGCCGTGAGCGAGGGCGTCTTCTATGAGCTGCTGATCCGTGGGCATGAAGTACCTGCTCCGCGCGGGAGGAATGCTACGGCACAAGGGCGTGCGCAGGAGAGAAGATACGGACTCCGCCACTTCGGTCGGAGTGGCGAGTGCTGTAGGGTACAGTATGGGCGGCGCATCGTCCGTGCGAGGAACGCTGCGCCGCCGCCCATACCATCATGACTGCTCTCGTCACTTGCCTTCGAGGATGGCGTCCGCCTCATCCTGATAGGCATCCATCACGTACGGGATGCCGGAGATCTTCGCCGCCTCTTCCGTCAGCGACATCAGGTCGTTTCGGGAGATAGTGCCGAGGTTGAAGTTGCGGCTGCCGGCCATGAGCTGCTGAAGACCGATCTGCAGCTTCTTCGAGAATGTGTAGATGCCCATCGCGCCGAGCGGAATGTCCTTGATCCCGTCGCCGAAGCGATCCTTGAGCTCTTCATAGTAGACGAAGATCTCCTCGATGCGGTCGCCGAAGCGGGAGACGGACTTCGGGAGGTCGTTCTCCTTGATCCATGTGCCGATGTTCTTGCCGACCATGCCGGGGATCATGAACGCGCGCCCCATGCAGACGGCCTTGACGTACGGCTTGCCCATGGCGATCGCTTTGAACACGCCATCCTCGGTGGAGAACCCGCCGGCGATGGCGAGGTCGGGCACGCGAAGGCCCTGGCTGGTAAGCTTCTCGGCGTAGCGGTGTGCAAGCGCCTCGAGGTAGAATGTCGGGATGCCCCACTCGTTCATCATCGGCCACGGGCTCATGCCAGTGCCGCCGCCTGCGCCGTCAATGGTGAGGAGGTCGAGCTTTGCCTCGGCGCCCCAACGCAGCGCCATGGCGAGTTCTACCGCCGAGTACGCGCCGGTCTTGAGGGTGATGCGCTCGAAGCCGAGGCTCCGCAGCCGCGCGATCTCCTTGTGGAAACCCTCGCGGGTGACGAAGCCGAGGCGTGAATGGCGCTCAAACTCGCGGACGGAGCGGTCCTGCCACGCGGCCTTGATGTCATGCTGCGTCGGGTCCGGCAGGACAAGGTAGCCGCGTCGCTTGAGCTCGGCCGCGCGCTCGATCTCGCGGATCTTGATCTCGCCGCCGATGCACTTGGCGCCCTGGCCCCACTTCAGTTCGATCGTATCGAGCCCGTGCTTCTCCTTGACGTACTCTGCCACGCCGAAGCGGGTATCCTCAACGTTCATCTGGACGAGGATCTCGCCATAGCCTTCTTGGTAGCGCTTGTACGTCTGGATGCGCCGGTCCATCTCCGGCGACTTGCGCACCTTGCCGTCCTTCGAGAGCTCAAGGCTCGGGTCGATGCCGCAGACGTTCTCGCCGCAGACAAGGGTAACGCCGGAAATCGCGGCGCCGACGGCGAAGTGCTCCCAGTTCCTCCGGGCAATCTCGGTGGAGCCAAGCGCGCCGGTGAAGACCGGGACCCGCATCTTCACCTTCTTCGTCCAGCCGTACTCGGTCTCGGTGTTGACGTTGCCGAAGAGTGCGGTATCTGGCCCGGCCTCGATGCCCTCGGGCAAACCTTTCGCGCCGACGGCGTAGCCTTGGATGTTCAGGTGGGAGTAATCGACCGGGTACTCCTTGTCGGCGCCGGCAGTCACCTCACCGAAGGGCTTCGGATAGAGCATCTCCCGGCCGCGGAAGGACGCCACGAAGACCTCGCAGCTCCCCTTGCAGCCGTCGTGGCACACGGTACACAGACCCGACATCGCGACGACGTCGCGTGAGCGATTCACTGTTCCCGTCGCATCGTTGGCGTTCGGACGCCGAAGGTTGCTCATGAGACACTCCTTGTGCGAATCCAGCCGTGGGGCGAGTAGAGTGGGTGCACAGGGCCTCGTCCAGACATGGCAAACACAGTATCGCTGCGATTGCCGTGGCAGGAGAAGATAGTGTGCGGATCATGTCACGCGATCGGCTGAGTGTGACCCTCTCGTGGTGGGTACATGACGCGGCGCGGAAGCCGCCCGCTACGACAATGTCCAAGAGAAACGCCCATATGTAGAGGATTGCCCGCCGCAGTAGCTATGCGTGCGGGGAGCACGCCCGGCCAATCCGTCATGATGCCGGTATCACCGTGTCACACCGTGGCCTTACCGCCCGGTGTTCCATGGCCGCACCGCCGGTGCCGGCCGAGCCACGGGCCTCGCACCCGCCGGAGGCTGCACTGCCGCGCGGGGCCGAGCGATGGCGATCGCCACCTTCGTATTGCCCGGGCGGGACTTGATGGCGAAGTCCTGCACGATGCGCCTCGTGCCGGGAAGGCCCATCCCCAAGCTGCGCCCGGTGCTGTAGCCATCCTTCATCGCTCTGTCGACGTCGGGGATCCCCGGCCCGTTGTCCTCGACCTCCACTCGTATCCGCAGCATCTGGGCGTCGGAGTCGTCGCGGATGACGCAGATGCCCTGCTGCGCGTATTGGACCACGTTCCGTGTGAGCTCGGAGATCGCCGTAGCCAGTCGCGTTTGATCAGCGGTGCCGAAGCCGATCTTCTGGGCCACGTTCCGACCCGCCTGTCGGGCGATGATGATGTCGTTCTCCACTCGGACATCGACGCGGACCTCACTCATCGCCGCCCTCCCTGACGGATGATCGATCCGACGTCACCTTACTGCGGCCGTGTCCGCCAAATCTATCGGTCTCTCCGTCAGCGTATACGCCATCTCGCCGCGCAATGAGCTGCTGAATTCTGTCGAGAGCCTGATCGAGGTTGAGCGTCGTCTCGACGCCGACGAGCTGGCGACCCATCTCGATGAGGGTCAGCGCGACTGCCGGCTGCATGCCGCAGACGACCGCCTCCGCTCCGAGGATGCGCACCATAGTGGCCGTCTCGTTCAGCACCCGCGCCATGAACGAGTCCACCACGTCCATCGCCGTGATGTCGATGACGACGCCTTTGGCCTCGGTCTCATTCACGCGATGAAGGAGCTCTGCCTGGAAGTTAAGGGCTTCCTGATCCGTCAGGTCCACTTGGATCGATGTCAGCAGGATATCTCGCAACCGCAAGAGCGGCACATTCATCGTTCCAGCTCCTTGGCGGATACTTCTGGAGGGTCCACTATCCGAATGTACTAGGAGCCTTCGGACCAGCATAGGGGGTTGGGCAGTACCGCGCTCTCATGGAACGCCACTGAGCGGTTCCGTCGCCATGCCTGCTGTCGTACAGATAGGACATTGCGAGCAGCCTGACGGAGGAATTCGCGGGCGATGCGGATGATCAGCCGCTCACCGCGCGGCCTTCCTATCGAGGGCGGTGCGATGCTGTTCCAGGAGTTCGTCGTAGCTGAGGAAGCGGCAAGTGCCGGCGAGCCCCGTGATGCGGAACGTCGGTCGGGTGAGCTCCGCCTCGAAGTGACTCAGGCGGCGAGCTGGTGCGACGATGGTGAAGCGCCAGCCGCGCAGCGGCGGCGGCAGCGTCGAGAGTAAGTCACTCATGCGCAGGAGGCCGTTGATGATGTTCGTGGAGTGCTCGACCTCGTAGAATGCGGTCGGATGAGGCCTGCCCGCCGGAAACCAGATCACGTCGACCTGCTCCATCACCGCCCGCGAGCGCTGCGGCAGGACGGTCGGGATATGATCGAGGCAGATGTCGCCGAGCCGCACGGTGCCAACCGTCCGGTTTCGGTCGGCGGGAGCGACCCAGACATCATGCCCGGTCCGGCGTCCCAGGTCGAGAAGAAGCCATTGGATGTATGAATGAGACCAGGCAGGTGGTTCCATTATGCTGCTCTCCGGCGGAAACACATGGCGTGCCGTCCCTTACGATAACGCGACGCGCCTCTGAAATGTAATGAGACATGGTCATGAGGGCATGTTCCGCGCACGGGCGTGAAGAGGAGATGATGGCGGCCGAACAGCGCAAGATCATCCTTCTTTCATGAGCTCCGCCGGGTTGAGCGGGCGCAACTCGTCGAGGATGAACTCCCCGTCCTTGCGCACGAGGCAGCCGTCGAAGGAGATAGTCCCGCCGCCGTGGGCCAGGTCCTGCAGCAGCACCATGTCCCAGTGGATGCTCGACCGGTTTCCGTTGTCCGCCTCGTCGTACGCGTTGCCTGGCGTGAGGTGGATCGAACCGGCGATCTTCTCGTCGAAGAGGATGTCCTGCATGGGCCGCGTGATGGAGGGGTTGAGGCCGAAGGAGAACTCGCCGACGTAGCGCGCCCCCTCGTCGGCGTCGAGGATCTCGTCGAGCTTCGCCGTCTGCTCGCCGGCCTCTGCCTTGATGATCTTGCCGCCGTGGAACTCGAGACGAATCGCATTGAACGTCATTCCTCGGTAGATCGTCCGCGCATTGAACGTGATGACTCCCTCGACGGAATCGCGCACCGGCGCGGTGAATACTTCGCCGTCGGGGATATTCCGTTCGCCGGCACAGAGCATCGCCGGGATCCCCTCGATGGAGAAACGCAGGTCCGTGCCGGGCCCGGCGATATGGACCTCCTTCGTTCGACCCATCAGTGCGACGAGCGGCTCCATTGCCCGGCGCACACGGGCGTAGTCGAGCGTGCAGACGGCGAAGTAGAAGTCCTCGAAGGCCTCCGTGCTCATCTCGGCAAGCTGTGCCATCGACGGCGTCGGCCAGCGGAGGGCGACCCACTTCGTGTGCTTCACGCGGACGTCGAAGTGCACTGGCCGGAGGAACTTCTCCTCGTAGATGCGCATGCGATCGGTTGGGACGTCGGCGAACTCGCTGATGTTGTTGGACCCGCGGATGCTGATGTACGCCTGGACCCGCTCCATGCGGTACTTCTCCATATCGCCGTAGAGCGCCATCTGTTCCTCGGTGCATGAGCGGATGAATTCGCGCGTGATGCGCGGCCGGAGGATGGTTATGAAGGGGCTTGCTCCGGCTGCCCGTGCTGCGCGCATGATGGCGGTGACGAGTTCATCCGGCGCCTCGGATGCCTCGATGAGGACGTTCTCGCCCGGCTGCAGTCGCGTGGAGTAGTTCGCAAGGATCGAGGCCAGTTGGTCGAACCGCGGGTCGTTCATCGATGTAGCCCTTCCCGATGCGTGGGACATGTACCGCGTGTTTCAGTTGGTCTTGCTCCCTCGGGGCCATCCGGGCCGACAAGAGTGCATCGTCCCCTGCGGGGACGCGGCCTACCAGTCTGGTGGATGGCACGCTCTTGTCCCGCTTCACCTGGGACATCATTACTGCGGACGCGTACAAGAGGTGGACAGGCAGGGACGCCTGTCCCACTGTCTCCTGTGCTTACGGCGTCCTCGTCACATCGGCAGGCGGCAGCGCGCGTGCATTCCCGACGTCGGCTCGTGTCGTCTCCTCCATGCGTTCGGCGCGGAGCATCTCTCGGAACCGCTTGTGGCTGATCTGTTTCGCAGCGGCATGCTTGGCGAGCGTGCGGGAGAAGATGTGTGTCCCATCCCAGTTGGAGACAAAGTAGAGGTAGTTGGTCGCCGCTGGCCAGAGCGCTGCCCGGATGGACTTGATGCCCGGGTTGCAGATCGGTCCTGGTGGTAGGCCGCTGTGGCGGTAGGTGTTGTATGGTGAGTTGACTTGGATGTCGGTGAGGCTGAGTCGAGCCTTGTCCTCGGTGAGGCCGTTCATGGCGTACTTCACCGTGGGGTCTGCTCCGAGCGGATAGTGAAGCTTGAGCCGGCGATGGAAGACCTGGGAGATGATCGGGCGCTCGCTATCCACCGCGGCCTCCCGCTCGATGATGGAGGCAAGGGTGACGACCTCGTAGACCGTCATGCCAAGGGTGTCAGCGCGGGCAGCCATTCGCGACGTGAACATGCGATGGAACTCGCGCACCATCGCATGGACTACCTCGTGTGCGCTGGCGTCCGTGTCGAAATAGTACGTGCTTGGGTAGAGGAAGCCTTCCATGGGCATGGAGCCAGCCTGGGCCGCCGCGATGCCGTAGGTGTACTGCCCTGTGACGGCCAACTCGCGCGCGGCGGCATAGAAGCTATCGGGGCTCACGGGTAGGTTCGCCGCGATGACGTGGGCAATGTCGCGGACGGTGTAGCCCTCCGGCACGGTGACGTGGGTGATCTGAAAACCGCCGGAGAGCAACTGCTGCAGGATCGCCGTCGTACTCGCGGTGCCGTTCACCCAGTGCGTGCCGGCGGTGATCCGGCGGTCGAATCCTCTGAGGCGAGCCGTGAACTCGAAGAACCGGGCGGAGCGGATGAGGCCGTCGCGTTGGAGCAACCGCCCGACCTCGCGCGCGCTCGCACCGGATGGGATCGTGATCTCGTGCAGCCCAACCACGTCGGGGGATCTATTCAACCGGCTGGCGACCTCGTAGATGCTGATGGCGGTGAAGACGCCGACGAGAACCACCACGTTGAGGAGGGCCGGCAGATGGATGCGACGCCGCTCTCTGGTGGGGCCCTGCGTTGGCTCGCGAGTTGCGGGTGCCTCCATCAGCGCTTGCCCCTCCGATCGTTGCGTCCACCGACGACGCGCATGCACAGCCAGGTCAGCCCGGCCAGCACCGCCAAGCTGTAGCCGAGCGCCCAGCCCGTGCCCTTCCTGCGGGCGGCGTAGTAGCCTCGCGCCAGTGCCAGTACCACACAGAACGCCGCGCCGAGAGGTAGGAGAACAGCCATCCAGAGCACGTCCTGCACCGCAACCGCCACAGGTGCGTACGCGCTCCTCTTACGCGGTTTCGTGGCTTCCTTCATCCTCCGCCCTCCCCGGTGAAGCTGTGGCTGGAGCCGTCGTGACGAGGTAGTCCTGAAGGATCATCACCGCTGCGATGCGATCCGTATGCGCGCGCTGCCGACGTGCGTCGAGGCCTATCTCGTGGAGAGCCTTCCGCGCGCGGGCGGTAGTGAGCCGCTCATCGAATGTCTCGACGGGGACCCTCAATCGGTGGCGGCAGAGCTCGCAGAATTCGAGCGTCGCCTGGGCGCGAGGCCCGAGCGAGCCGTCCATGTTGCGCGGCAGGCCGACCACGATCAGCCCGGCGCCCTGCTCGACTGCGACCTTCGCTACCGCATTCGCCGCGTTCCGTGGCGAGGTCACCTCGACCGTTGGCAGGCCATGCGCGGCAATCCCCAGCTCATCGCTCACTGCAAGGCCGATGCGCCGCTCGCCGTAGTCCACCGCGAGGATCCTCACCCGCCGAGCACCTCCCGCGTCCTTGCCAGTACCCGCGCATGGTTCCGCCATGCCATGTCTGCGGGCGGCCTGTCGAGCGGCCACCAACGCACCTCGCTCGCATCATCGCCCGGCCGCGGCGCACCTTCCCAGTCATCTACGAGGAACGCGATGAGCAGTGCGTGCGCGCGCGGGTCGTCCGAGGCGTCCTCTACGGAAAGAAGATAGCCGGAATGGATCACAAGCGCGGTCTCCTCCCGTACCTCGCGGGCGAGGGCATCCATCTGTCGCTCGCCGTACTCCATGAAGCCCGCCGGCAGGCTCCACTGGTCCTTCTTCGGTGCGTACGCGCGGCGGACAAGGAGCACCTGCCCGTCGAGAAGGATCACTGCGCCTACCGCTGGCACGGGGTTGTAGTATGCCACGAACCCGCATTTCGGGCATGTGGGGCGTATAGCGCCGCCCTCGGCCTCGTGCTCCGGCCGCGGGACGAGTCGCGTCCCACAACGTGGGCAGAAATGATACTCCGGCACGTGGAAAGCGACGGTGCCATCGGCATGCGGCTCGCCGACGCGCTGCCGCTCTCGGCCGGGAATTGACGGCTCTATATGCGCCATAGCGGCCCTCGCGAAGCCCACAACTCAACCCCAATAACCGTAAGAGGATACCGAACGGTTCCCCGTCGGGCAAGCGTCCCAGCCTTGACACGGGGACCCCGATCTGCCTCAGACGAAGCGGAAAGGAGGCCGGTTCCATGCGGTTAGGCATCTGTGCGGGCCACAGTGTCCGATCTCCCGGCGTGGTCGTCGAGGGACAGACTGAGCAGGAGTGGTGCAGGCGGATCGTGGATCAGGCTGCCAGAGGGGCGGCGAGGCGCGGATGGCAGGTGCTCGACCCGCGGGCCGACGTCGAACCGATCGGGTACCCGGCGTATCTCCTCCTCCGCATCGCGACGTACGAGGCTGAGCGGCCCGACTGCGCCATCGACGTGCATTTGAATGCCTCACCGGATCCATCGGCGAGCTACTCCGTCGTCGTCTACCATGCGCCGCAAGAGGCAGCGGCGCGTCTGGCAAGGGCGATCAGTGGGGCGTTCATCCGCGGGCTACCGTGGCCGTCGCGCGGGGCGCTTCCGGACGAGATGCTCGGTCGGCGTCTCGCCTTCGTGCGGCGGATCAGTGTGCCGGCGGTCATCGTCGAGCCACTGTTCCTCACCAACCCGGATGCTCGCGCCTGGCTGCAGGAACCCGACGGCACGGCAACGCTGGCGAGGCTCATCGTGGAGGGCGCCGAGAGCTGGCATGTGCGACGAGGGAGCGAAGATGGACAGAGCCATGGAGCGGATCGTCGACCGGAAGACAAGCGACAGGTATGACCCACTCCAGAAGGCGCGTGCATGGCTCATGCCGGTCATGGCTGCCATGACCGCCGCCATGGGCAGCTACCTGGGCGTCATCCGCGCGATCGATGATCTGAATGCCGAGGTGCGGGTCGTCCAGACCGAGTGCCGCGGCCTGGGGGAGCGCCTCACGGCACTGGAGACATCTCTGCCGCGCGACGTGGCGGCTCAGCATGACGTGGCGGCATCGCGCGATGCATTCGAGCAAGCCGTGCGGCTCTGGATGGAGCGGCACGAACAGGCGTACCACACAAGGAGGGAGCGATGATCGCGTACCTGCAGGGGAAGAAGACGTATCTCATAGGCATCGGCTGGATCGCCTGGGGCATCTGGACGTACGCCATCGAAGGCGATGCCGCCGAGGGTGTCCGCCGCGTCATGGAGGGGCTGAGCCTCATTACGCTACGCGCGGGTGTCGCGAAGAAGGCCTAGTGCACGACGGGCCACAGGATGCGTGCGAGGTGGGCATCGACCCGCCTCGCACGTCCTGCATTCGATTCGATGGGCGTGAAGCACGTATGGCACCATGTGGCATCGACGATGTGGCAGGGCACACCTGTCCTCGCCCGGCATGCGAAGGCGCCGCCCGAGGCAGCACGTCGCCTACCGCCGGATGATCTCGGTCGCACCATCTCTCACGGACGAGGTACATGCATGAACAAAGGGTCCGAGCGTGGGCGAGACGCACGCGTGGCACTGTCGGAACCATCGGCGTCGCAGGGCCATCGCGTGCAGAGGACGCCTGCATGGCGTGCCAAGCGGCGGATGCGCTACGCTCGGCTGCTCCGGCGCATGGGGCTCGCGTCGGAGGCCATCGCGCACCGGCTCGCACGGCGGCACATGAGCGGCCGTGGCGTGCACGCTGTTACCACGGAGGCAGTTGCCGCATGGGTGCATGATGTCATCCCACGCGACGAGGAGGAGACCTTCGGCGTGCTCGCCGAGTACAAGCAGGTGCGGGAGCTGCGCGACCGGGTGTACCGCTCCATCACGGGCGAGGACGAGCTCGGGATCGATCCGGCGAAGGCGCGCAGCCTCTTGCAGTTGTACGACAAGATGCTCTCCTGGTCGCTGACGTTGAGCGGCAAGGGCGCGCTGCTCGGCGTTGGACGCCTCGGCAGGCGCGGCGTGCGTGGGATCATCGAGCGGATGGTGCGACAGCTCGGCGACATCCTCCGCGATCTCGGCGTCGTGGACGAAGCGGCACTCGTGAAGCATGGGGACGAGATCACCCGCCGAATGCTCGCTGCCGCACCGGGCTGGTTCGAGGTGACGCAGGAAGAGAGGGAGTAGGTGGGCTCCCCGCCTCATGCTCCTTCCCCGCAGGCAGCGCGCATGGCGCGGATCGCTTGCTCGTAGTACTCGGGGTCGATCTCGAACCCGAGGAAACCGACGTGCAGGCGACAACAAGCGACGCCGGTGCTGCCGATGCCGAGGAATGGGTCGAGCACGCGGCGGACTCGGTCGAGGCCGTGAAGACGAAGGCACATCTCCGGCAGCTCGGGAGGGAACGTTGCCGGATGTGGACGATGTCGGCTGCGGTCGGAGATGGTCGTGTACGGGATGAACCAGACATTCCCTCGGCAGTGCAGCCCACCTCGGGCATTTCGCCACCGCTGGACGTTGGTATGGTCCCGGTATGGTACCCCGATGGCAAGCCGCTCGATCGGCACGTCGCCGGTCTTCGTGAGGTGGAAGACGTACTCGTGGCAGTCGTTGAGGAATCGGTTGCTGTTGATCGGCTTGTAGTGGCCGACGACGATGTCCTGCGTGATGCCGGGGTAGTCACCCACGCTCGCCTTCTCGATGGCGATGGACTTCACCCAGTGGATGACGTTCTGCAGGCGGAAATGCCGCAGCATGACGCCGAGCACCTGAAACGGCACCTCCGGGTCGCGCGGCTTGCTCCCGATGTTGAGGAAGAGCGACCCCTGCGGCGCAAGCGCGGCCGCGACGCGGTCCGCCCAGTGGTCCAACCAGGCGAGGTAGTCCGCGCGGGAGATCGTGTCGTCGTAACGGGAGTAGCGGATGCCGAGGTTGTACGGCGGCGACGTGACGATCACGTCGATCGACTCGGGAGCGACGATAGCCGGATCGGCAAGCCCGTCGAGGCAGTCCATGAGCCGTGCCTCGATCGCGCGGTCGCCACGGACGATGCGAACATGATCCGCTGTGGTGGTCATCGTCGTGGTGTGGTCATCCTCTGCGGCCATCCTCGTGGTGGCGGCTCATCCGACGACGTCGACATCTCATCCCGTCGCTCGGCGTGGCATGACGAAGGTCTCATACGCATTCGTCCTGAGAACGCTACAAGGGAGAACACGGGGTCCGCCCTTGTCGTGGGTTGTATGATACGTTTTCACAAGTAGTTGTAGGGGCGAGGCATGCCTCGCCCCTACGGCCATGATGTAGCGTCCTCAACACGGAATCGTATCAGATGGTACGGAAGACGCGGCAGATGGACAAGGCAACATGGACGCAACTCGCATATGGCGCATGGCTGCTGCCGCGAAGGCGGAAGGCGGCGAAGAATGCTACACCGTCCGGCTTCCTGGAGTTTCTCGCCGTGTCGATCCGCACGCGGTCGGGGCCATTCTCCTTCGCCGGGCACCGTGCGCTCGAGCCAATCGCCGCGACGCTCGCCGATCCGACGATCCCGCGCATCGACATCCTCAAGGCGACGCAGATCGGCATGACGACGCTCGCCGGGTTCGGCTATGCCCTCTGGGAGGCCGCGGCGAACGGGCACAACGTGGGCTACTTCCTTCCGACGGAGAAGATGGCGCGGGAAATGGTCGGCCAACGGCTCCGACATGCCACCTGCGGCGACCTCACGGCACACCTTCGCGTGGTGATGGACGAGGGCATCGTCGTCGTCAGTCATCCAGGCACAGGTGATGGGCGGATCTACACGCGCGGCCTGCATTCCGTCCTCGGCGCCATCTCCGTGCCGCTCGACGTGAACCTGTACGACGAGGTGGATGACCTCGACCGGGAGCACTTCCTCTGGGCGCGGCAGCGGCTCGATGGCTCCCAGTACGCGCGCGAGATCGCGTTCGCGTGCGGCCGCTACCCTGGCGAAGGAATGGACACGCGGTTTCTGGAGGGCACGCAGCACCACTGGCATCTCCGTTGCCCGGCGTGCGGGCGCGACGACCAAGTGCCGGAGTTGCTCTTCCCGGAGAACGTGCGGCGCATCGATGGTGCGTGGCGCGTCGTCTGTGTTGCGTGCGGCCGGCCGCTCGACGTGGAAGTGGACGGCCGATGGGTGGCGCACTACCCCGACCGTGAGAGCCGCAGCTACCGCGTGAGCGCGCTCGTCATCCCTCACGTGCGGCTCGACCGGATCATGCGGGAATGGCGCGCGGCGGAGAGAGAGCAACGACTCCTCGCGCCGTTCCGCTCGTCGAAGCTCGCGCTGCCCGACGCGGCCGACCGGCAGGCGCTCACTGTGGAGGACCTTGCACGCGCCGTCGGTGATCCTGCGGCGGCGCAGGTGCCCGCCACGCCTGCGTACGTCGGGATCGACACGGGCGACTGGTGCCACCTTGCGGTCGTCATGGTGGGAGCGACCGATAAGCTCGCTTATGTATATTTCGAGCGAACGAGCGGCGAGGCCCTCGTCGATCGGCTCCGCACCCTCGCGAGCCGCTTCTCCTTCGCCGGCATCCTCATCGACCAGCGGCCTGAAGGAGCCATCGCACGGGCCGTCTGCCGAGCATTCCCGTCGATCGCGTTCCTCCAGCAGTTCGGCCCGACCGAGGCGGAGAAGGTCAAACCCCTCGCGGGTGAGGCATTCCATGTGCTTGCCTTCGAGCGCGAGGAGACCCTTGGCGCCTGGTGCGACCTCGTGCGCCGCATGCCGCCGGGCATCTTGTTCCCGCGCGCCGTGGAGAACACCGACTTCCTTGCGTCGGACGTGGTGCGCCATATCCTCGCCGGGGCGCAGCGCGTCGAGGCGGCGGATGCAACCGGCGGCACCGTGCTCCGCTTCCGCTCCGGCGCGGTGGAGAATCACTGGTTCATGGCGTGCGTCTTCGCCTGGCGGATCATGGAGCACCTTTGCGGGCGCCGCATCGGCCCGGGCGACATCGGCCTCGTCGGCGAGCGCACGATGGTGGAGCTATAGAGGTGGGAGGGCCTGGGGGTGATCAGGGGAATATCCGCAGCATGTCGCCGGTTGCTAGGTCGGCGGCGTTCGCGTCGTCGGTGTCGAGGTGAAGCTCGACCACCAGGCCCTTCCCGACGCGGACGAGAACGTTGGTGAAGATCACGCCCTTCTCGCCCTCGAACTCGGCCTTCACGACCTGCCGATCCTTGAGACTCCATGCCTCAGCCGCTTCGGGCGGCATGTGGACGTGCCGCCCGGCGCGGATGACGCCGCGATCGAGGGTGATGCTGCCGGCTGGGCCGACGAGGGTGATGCCGGGCGTGCCGTCGAGGTCGCCGCTATCGCGTACAGGAAGCGCAAGGCCGAGGACGAACCCGTCCGTGCGGGAGAGCTCCACCTGGCTGTAGTTCCGCGTTGGGCCAAGGACTCGTACGCTCTCGATCGCGCGCATGCGCGGGCCAACGACGGTGACCGTCTCTGCGGCGGCGTAGTAGCCCGGCTGCCGCAGCGGTCGGTAGGGATGGAGCTTCGCGCCGGGGCCGTAGAGCGCCGTGAGCGCATCGTCGGTGAGATGACAATGTCGCGCGGAGATACCGACAGGCATGAGCATGGGCGACTCGGACCCAAGCTCGCGCCCAAGCTCCTGGAGCACTCGGCTCGTCATGGAGCGAATGATCTGCTCCTCGGGCGAGACGCAGCCTGCAGGGCAGAGCGAGTCCTCGTTGTACGATAGACCGCCAGGCTGGTAGAAATCGGCCATCTGGGAGCTCCGTCATCCGTTCGCTGGTGGACAGGAGAAAGGTACGCGACCCTCCGCCTCCGACGCAGGCCCCCGGTACCGGCTGGATGCGATGATCATACGGTCCTCATGGTTCGTATGGTCGGTCCCGGAGCTTGCCACCCGTGCCGCGTTTCCTCATCTGGAACCACCAGCCGATCGATCCGATGCCGGTGTACAGCCACGTCGGCATGAGTGGCTTTGCCATGAGGTCGACCGCCTCGCCGGGGATATGCTGGCCGGCGGCGAGCGCCTCCCCTGTGAGATCGAGCGCGCGCCGCACGTTGCGCGCCATGCTGCCCGCCTTGTCGAGCGGCTTCCCGTCGATCGCGCCGCCGCCGCCGAGCGCAAGTCCCCCCACCCATTCCATGCCGACCTCGGCGGCGAACCGGCGGCAGATGGCGAGCGCCGTGCCATTCTGACTTGCCTCGGGGAATCCGTTGTTGATGATGGCCGTGAGCCGCTGTGTTGCCGCTGGCACCTGTTTGGCGCTGGCCACTGCTGCCGCCGCGAGGATCTCCATGGCCCGGATGACTGGTGCAGGAAGTGAGTCCACGTAGAGCGGCGAGGCCAGGATCACCACATCCGCCGCACGGACAGCTGTCCGAAGCCTCTCCTCTCCGTCCTCCGCTCGAAGCATGGAGAGAATGCGCAGCAGGTCCGTCTCGACTCCTTGTTCGCGCAGTCGATCGAGGAGGTACGTTCCAACGGCCTCGGAAGTGCTGCGCCTGGCCTTCGGGCTGCCGATGAGGAGGAGCGCGTTCATACGGCCATCTCCATGGAGGTGTGGAGCTTCTCCATCCCTGCGTACAGCGCTTCCTGGTTCTCGTCCACGTGGATCACGATCGTGGTATGGCGCGGTGCATGGAAGTTGACCGCATTGCGCCTGACCAGCGTCGCGAAGATCCGCTCTGCGTCCCTGTCGGCCGATGGGAGCACGCCGAGCCCCACGAGCGCCGGATATCGGCTGTACCGTGGTTCGTGATGCGTCTCGCCGTCGATCTGTTGGAAGACGGGCAGGACGATGCAGATCACGCGATCGAGCAGCTTCTTGAGCTCGGAAGAATAGCCGCCGAACGTCACGGGCGTGAGGAGGATATACACGTCGCTCCGCATCAGGTCAGCGGTGATCCGGCGCGCCGCATCGTCGATGACGCACACGCCGGGCGTGCGTGTCCAGCAGCCGAAGTCGCCCATGCAGGGGGCGATCTGAATGTCGCGCAGGATGTACGAATTCACCTCGTGCCCCGCGCGGACAAGCTCATCGACCAGCACTTCATGCACTGCGTCGATGGCTCTCTCGCCGGGCCGCGCGCCGTTCAGGATAAGCGTTCGCATGATGTCGCGCTCCTCTCCGTGCCGATAGGGACGACATACCTGCGCGAAGCGATGCGTGCCGCGTGCGCCGTTGAAAAAAGACGATGCCTCCATATGGAAGTCAAGGTACCGCGCTGGAGATAGCAGCCTGCGTCGCCTCAAGTCGCTTGAGGGCTGCTTCGGCAAGGGTGCTCCACTGGAGGCCATTCGCCGTCCATGTAGCTGGGTTGCCCGGCACGAGCGGCGGGTCAAGATCGATGCGGCGGAGAACGTCGGTCGTCTGAGTGAGCGTCGGGTCGCGTCGTGGCGAGAGGACGAGGTAGCTTTTCGCGAGGAGGAAGGTCAGGTCGCGCCAGTCGATGCTCGAGTCGTATGGGAAGGTGTACGTCGAATCTGCCGCGAGGACGGCCTCCGCCGCAGGGATGACGTCGTCGAATCGGCCGGATGCATCGGCGGCGATGGCCAGGCCAGCCTGCGCGTGCGGGTAGAGCGGATCTCGCGGCCCGATGCGGGCGAGCGCGATGATGGCGTCGCCGAGCATCCGCTCCTCGAGGAGCGCCCAGCCGAGGCCGAGCTGCACCTCGGGGTCCGAGAAGTTCACTGCGGCCGCGCGCCGGAAGCAATCCTCGGCACCGGCATAGTTTCCCACGCGGAACTGCCCCCATCCCTCCGCGGTCAGCCGCGTCACCTGCTCCGCCGATGAGAGCGGCTGGTCGCATCCGCCCGCCGCGATGACCAGCGCAGCGGCGACTGCGGTGAGACGTTTCATGGGTCGTCTCATCGCGTCGTCCCCTCTTCGCGCATGGGCCGTTGTCGTCCGTCCGCGCGGCGAGCGAGCACGCCACCATCCCCGATGGTCACGACGTACCTCGCCGTATGCGGCGCTACTGGGTTCCCGGCGACGTCGGCGGCGAGGACGAGGAAGTCATACTGCCCTGCCGCGCTCACTGCGAACGTGCCGATCCAGTGCTGGCCCGTGGCGTCCTCCGCGGTAAGCGGCACTGTCTCGGTCCCGTTCACTGCGAGGCGAACCGGCCCGTCAGGATCGGGATGGAGCGGCTCGTTCGAGATCACCAGGGCGGTCAATCGCTCTCGAAGCACGGGATTGGCGAGGATTCCGATGGTCACCTGCGGCGGTTGCGTGTCGGCAGTATCGGTGGTGAACTGCCAGGAAGCGTCCGTGCTGGGCAGGAAGCTACCGAAAGGGCCGCGGACGTCGCCGATATGTACGGTGATGACGTCCGCTGGCGGAAGCGGTGTCCCGGTGACGTCGCTGACGGTCACGTTCACTCCACAGCGACCGGCGAGCGGCTCGCGGTCGATGCGAAGCGTTCGGTCGAGGGCGCCGTAGCGTTCGCTCACGAGGCTCACGTCGATCTGCCAGGTCGGGTCCACGTCGGCGAACTGAGTGCGTACCTCGGTCTGATACGCCGATACGCCGGTGCCTATCGGGGTCCGCGCGGCCACCGTTGGTAGAAGCATGCTCGGCGCGTTCAGGGTGAGGGAGTACGTCCCTGGTGCGCCGGAGGCGGCGATGACGTCCCACGCCGCCGTCGGCGAGCAATCGCGCGCCATGCCCGGGCTCGTCGCGTACCACGGCCGCACTAAGCGCACGCTGCCATCCTGCTGGATGACGCTCTCGACCGCCCAGCCGGAGTTCGTGGGATAGGCGATCTGGCCCTCGGCTGCCGAACCGGCGCAGAGGTAGTGCACCCCATAGGTGGAGAGGGAGATGTTGCTGCGCACAATGGGCACCGAGCCTACATCGCCGAACTTCGCCGGCTGGTGAACAAGCGGGTCGTACGTCTTGTAGGCGTACACCGGGTCCGTGCCCGGCCGGGCGAGGTTGGCAACGGCCCATGCGGGGAACACGTTGGTGCGGAAGCGGTCGGAGACGTGCCACGCGGTGAAGACGCCATCGACGCTGCCGACGCCGTGGGCGGGAGAGCGAGCGACATCCCCGACGAAATCGTCGCCATAGCGGTCGGCGAGATAGCGGATGAGGAGGAACGACTTGTCGTAGTCGGCGAGCGAAGGTAGATCGCCGCTCGTCTCGATGAGGCCGACGCCGGTGTCCTTGAAGTACTCCTCACCGTCCTCGCCATCGAAGCCGCAGAGGGTCTGTGAGAACGTGGCGATTCCCTCGTTGATCCATCCATCCTCGGCGCGGTCGATGCCGTTGTGGATGATGTGGAAGAACTCATGGGTGAGGGTCTGCTGGCGAAACGTCACCCATGCGCTGCGGGGAATCGGCCAGCCGTGGCCGATGTCGAGGACGATGAGGTGGCGTTCGTTGGACTTCGAATTCGCCGAGCGTGCCAGTCGGTCGCCCGCCGTGACGTAGCCGGCGATGAATCCACCGTCGTAGTTGCTTTCGATCGTGGTGAGGGCGATGTAAATCCGAGGATCGCCGAGGACGGTATCCGGCTGGGCGAAGGTCTGGGAGAGGACGTCGTAGATGCCGATCTCGTGGCCCGGTGCACGGCGCTCGAACCGATCCGTGATATCGATGATCTCCGTGTCGGTGATCTTCCCCGCGGCGGAGTCGGCGACGAGGATGGCGCAGTGCTTGTCAACGGCCCGGCACGTGAAGTCGACATGGTCGTACTGGCTGGTTCGGTAGTTGTACGTCCACAACGCCTCGCGCGTGCCGACATGAGGAGAGAACGCCGGCCGAGCTCGTCGTGCGGGCTGGGCATAAACCTCTTCGGGGAACTGCGGGAAGACCTCCGCGCCGCAGGGAATTGGCCGATCTGTAGCTGCCGCGCGTGCACGTGGGGCAGATGGCGCCTTGGCGGGAGATGGTGTCGTGGCGATCACTGCGGCGAGCGCCGCCGCGATGAGTGGTGCCAGGCGCACACTTCGTCCCAACCGCCGCATCACTGCGGATGTGCTTCGGTTTGCCACCGCGTGCTCGCCTCCCACGCGCGGGTGAGCGTGGACGATGCGGAACCGAGCCCTGCGTTCGCTCCCGATAGCTGCTACTCGGAGCAGGTGATGTCCTGACGGACCGCTCCGATGGATGCCGCGTCGCGGACGTGCCGTCGCACCTCGTCACGAGGGCACATCACGCGGTAGCTCATCCCTTCAGAAGTCCGCGCCGATGGACCAGTACTGGCGTGAGCCGCCGAGCGTCGATTTCAAGTCCGTCGGCCAAGCGATATCCCACTTCAGCACGACGCTGCCGAGGTTCATGCGCCAGCCGAAGCCAAAGCCGCCGAGTGCCTGTGGCCCGAGCAGCCCGGGATTGTAGTTGAGCCGAAGTCCACCGCCCTTCTTCAGAGGTGCAAAGCCGCGGCCGTTTCCCCATGTCGTGCCGACATCGAGGAACAGGATGCCACGGATGTTGCGCAGCACGAGCGGAATCGGCCACCCCCATGCAAGCTGTCGCACGAGCGGGTAGCGGAACTCCAGGTTAATGAGGCCGAAGCGGCTGCCGCGCAGCTCGCCATACGCGCCGCCTCGCAGCGGGCCGGCGAAGTCCGTGATCGGCACGAGGCTGTCGTTGGTGACGTCGTACGTGGCGTAGTGGAAGTTGATCCAGTAGTTGATGCCGCCGAGGAGGAACCGTCCCGGATCGCGGCCGGAGCTGCCGCCGGCGGCTATCCGCGTGGCGAGGGAGTAATCGCCGCCAAGGCGCCGGTAGTGCCGCCAGTCACCCGTGACGGTGGTGTAGGCGAACGTGTTGAAGCCGATCTGCGGCGTGTGCTTGACGATGAGCGCCGCGCGGGAGCCGTTCTCCGGCCCGGTGGCGCCCCAGAGCGTGTTGTCCTGCACGAGGCTCACCATCGGCGAGAGCGTGCGTACCGACGGCATCTGCTGGCGCAGATCGCTATTCGCGTCGTTCAGGGAGAAGAATGCCCGCTCCCTGCCGGAGAGGTCGAGTTCGCCCTCGATGCGGGTGAACTTGCTGAGCGGGTAGCTCATGAGCAACCCGACGCCGTAAATCCGGTCGCTCGTCCACTCGGTGGCGACGAGGCTTCGCAGGTAGTACTGGTGGTACTGGAAGATGTTGAAGCCGAAGTTCAACCTGCTCTTGAGGTACCGGTAGTCGAGCTCAAAGTCCGCATCCTCGATGTTCCGGTGGATGTTCGTGTAGAGCATGATCTGGTGATCGCCCATGGTGTCCGACACGAGGAGAAGCGACTGCGCCGTGAGGCCGGAGACGTTGTCGAACAGGATGAGCCCGGTCAGAAGGTCCGGCGTGAAATGGACCGAGTATGGCTTGGCCGCGAAGGCAAGTGGCGCGCCAGTGGAATCGGTTGGATGTAGGGTGAAAGAGAAGTTGCCCAGCCCCGAGAGTGGCGGCCGCCGATGGTACCCGCTCGAATCGGCCTTCTCCGCGGCGATCCGCCGCTCTATGTACGCCGCCGGCTCGAGCGCAGCGACCGACTTGCGATGCGTGAGTGGGTCCGACATCACGTAGATGTCGTAGCCCATCTTCTGGAAGCCGGCGAAGGCGAGCTTCCGCCCGTCGACGGACCAACTGGGCGAGAACACGCCGTTGAGCACGTTCGTTACCGGCGCCGTCGTCCCGCTGTCGAGGTCGGCGATATAGATGTTGTAGATGCCGTTCCGGTCGCTGGTGAAGGCGACGTATCGGCTGTCGGGCGACCAGGTCGGCGAGATGTCGTCGCCCGCCGCGCTCGTCACCTGCCGGACCTTGCCCGTCGCCACGGTCAGGATGAAGATATTCTGGTCGTTTCCCACTGGGACGATCGTCGTATCGCCGAGGGTGACTTCCGCGCCCATGGCCGCCGCGGGATCGGACGGCCGGTCGCTCGAGAAGACGATCTCTTGCCCGTCAGGCGACCACTCCGGGTCCGACTCGTCGTAGAGATCGTTCGTAAGCTGGGTGAGCGACTGCGTGCGCAGATCGAGCACGTAGAGATCCCCACGCCCTTCGTGCACGCCGATGAAGGCGATGTGGACCGAATCAGGCGACCAACTCGGGGAGTAGATCGAGTTGAAGTGCGACCACTGGAAGTGGTGCATGATATGCCCGTCGTTTGCGCGGACGATGTAGAGCGCGTCGGCATTCTTGTGCTTGGCGGCGAACGTGAGCCGGTTGCCCTCCGGCGACCAGGAGATACCACCGCGCAGCCAGTGCATCTCCTCGAAGTGCCCCGACTTCTCTCCCGTCAGCACCTTCCGCAGGATGCGCCCATCGATCGCCGACATGATGTAGAGCGAGGCGTACTCGTCGCGGTCGGAGAGGAACGCGATGCGGTCACCCTGTGGGGCAATCGCCGGGTCATGGTTGTAGAACTGCCGCTGGGATTCGTGGTTGGTCAGTGGCTTCGCGACCTCGTCCACGAACTCGCGTCTGTCGACTTCCGGCCAGTAGAAGCGCTTCAGATGTCGCTCCCATCGGTTAAGGAGCTCATCGAGGGTGACACCGAGTTCGGCGGTGAACGCGCCGTTAGGGTCCTTCGTGATCGCCATGCGCCTCGTAATGGCGGGGATCTTGTCCGAGCCGAACTCGTCGGCGATCCACCGCAGGAGAGAGTAGCCCGCCGTATAGGCCTGGTAGCCGTCAAGCCTCAGGTACCCGTCGATCGCCGCGCCGCGCACCCACATGTTCTTCTCGGTCGTCCAATCAGTGGAGAGGTACTCCGCCAGACCCTCGGCGAACCAGAGCGGCGGCCCCCACCAGAGACGGGACGCCGTCCCGAGGCCGCCCTCGCGCCGGTAGAACATGTCGAACATGAACGCGTGGACGATCTCGTGGTGCATCGCGTGGCGGAACTCCGTGTACGAGCCGATGAACGGCACCACCACGCGGTTCTTCAGCGCCTCGGTGACGGCAAGCGTCCCTTCGTCGATGAGGCCCCAGATGGCGTTCGTCTGCTCGAAATCGTTGTGCGAGTCGTAGATGAGGATGGGGATCGGGCTCGAGACGCGGTAGCCGAGCGTCGCCGAGATGCGCGCGTAGGCATCTTCGGCGATCTGCGCTCCGACTTTGGCAATCTCTCCCTCGCCCTGGTAGTAGTAGATCTGGAAATGCTGGGTGTCGAAGCGTTGCCAGTGGAATTGCTGGTAGTTTACCTTGTTTCTCCCGAACCGAGTCTCGTTCCACCATTGGGCATGTGCAGTGGTGGCGGCAAGGTAACCCGCCAGAAACACCAGCAGGAGGGCGACTTTGCGGGGTATGGTGGGCGCGTACATGAGCCTTCTGTCCTCGAAGCGTCCATGCGTCAGAAGTGCAGAGAGCACACGGCTCGTCCGCCGTCGGGCATGGGCTCTATCCGCAGATTCATAGCATTCCCTGAGCCGGCTCGCGTCGCTCTGCCAGCTAGCTTCGCCGCATCAATGGCCGATGCAAGGTGATTCAGCGTGATCGCCAGGAGCACATAGTCCAGCCGTCGGTCCATCAGCCGAGCCCGATTGAGACGATGCCGGAACTCCATCCGTTCCGCAGTCGTCGGCCACTGCCAGTCATCCTCGATGCCGTAGAGGATGAGATTCGGCTGGCTGAAGACAAGTGCTGCCTGATTGTGCAGTTCTCTCGTATCGTAGAACGCGAGGTCGTTGAAATAAGTTCGGCCCTTGCCCTCGACTCTGGCGCCGGCCGTGGAGGCTGCAAACGCGCGGTAGTCGTCCTCGTAAATGCCATGTATCGCGCGCATGCCTAATGCGCCGAACCAGAAGCCACCTTCGAAGGATATAAAGAGAGCGGCCCGTCGGTCATGGTCGAGGGCGTGCTGTCCCCAGCCTGGTACGAGGAGCGACATGAGGAAGGCCCGCCTCGGGCCGGGGCGCGCTTGCTTCGTGGACGCTGCTCCGGCGGGGCAGGTTCCCACGGCGATCCATGCCGCGAGCGCGAGCATAGATGTCGGTAGCATCCCGCTCCTCGGCCGTCGTACGCCCAGCGACCAACCGCGGCCGGCCGCACCTCTCATCGCACTTCCCATCAGAACCGTCTCCAGATGGTCACCATCGGCACGAGTGCGTACTCATTCCCTTGCGCGTAAGAAAATGGCCGCAGCGCCAAGTCCACGCCGCTCGTCGGGAGCTCGACCTGCTCGCCGCGGCTCGCGGCGCGCGCCAGCCGTGCGGCCTGGATCGCGCTGACAACGTGGTTGAACACTACCACCGTCGTCATTGTCTTCGCGATGCCGAAGGCGTCGTTGCTCTTCTGACGCATGGACATGTACTCGTCCCGATGCGCCGATTGGACGGTCTCCGGGCTCCGCACTTGGTAGACGCCGTTGTCATCGGCGGCGGTACGGACAAGCTCGCCGCCGCGTATCGTGCGCCAATCCTCCGTGTCGGTGCCCCATACGCCGTTGGACCCAGGCCCCGGCGCGGGGAAGATATCCCGCAGGAGCATCGTCGAGTCATCGAAGACGGTGGCGTCGTCCCAGCCGTAGACGAAGCGGTTGTACTTGCCGATCATCTCGTACTGGTCGTCCTTGCTCGGCATCGGCTGGCCGCAGATGTCGTCGTAGTGGTGCGTGCCGATGAGCACCGTGAGGCTGTCCTGCTGTCGCTGCGTAAAGGGCCGCGAAGGGTCGAAGAAGTTTGAGTTGCGCGCGACGTAGTCCCACACGGCGTGGCGGTACGCGTCGTACCGGGCGAAGTTCCAGTGTTCCGCCTGGTAGGCGATGTACCTGCTCTGCCAGTCGTTGCCCCTGCCGCGGTAGATGCCCCACGCCGTCCACGCGGCGCCCTCGATCGCGAGGAATGCACTGCCGCGGATCGCGTGGCCCGCGTAGTACTCGCCGAGCCCCGGCACGAGGAGGGACAAGAAGAACGCCTTCTTTGGCGACTTCCTCCCGCCGCCGGCCGGCGCCGCAGGCTGTAGCGACTTCGGACTCGCCTCCGCCGGCTCTGCCACCGCTGCATGCGTGGCGAGGACCTGTCGTGCGCTCCCCTCATAGCTTGCCATGACCGACGCCGGCGGGATGATGTCTGCGGCGGCCAGGATCGCGTCGTCGTCCATCGAAGTCGGCGCAGGCGAATCGCTTGCATACGCGACCGGGTCTGTCGCACTGGCGACCAAGTCGGTCGCGTTAGCGACCAAGTCGGTCGCGTTAGCGACCGACACGCCGATCGATCCAGCGATGAGCAGTAGGAACAGACGCATCGTGGACGCTCCTCTCTTCCTGATACGGTGGTGATCTATATGCACTGGGCTCATACGCATTCGCCTTGAAAACGCTACATGAGCGAATACCAGGTTCGCCCTTATTGTGGGTTGTATGATACGTTTTCACAAGTAGTTGTAGGGGCGAGGCATGCCTCGCCCCTACGGCCATTATGTAGCGTCCTCAACACGAAATCGTATTAACGGTGCCGCGTCGTCTTCCGCGGAGACTACTCCTCGCGGCGCCTTACCATGCCGATGCCCGTCATCCTTCCCTCCCGACTGCGAGGAGGCGGACCAGTGTGACCTCCGATGGCGCCCCGATCCGCAGTGGCGGGCCCCAGTAGCCAGAGCCCCTGCTCACGTAGACCCGCATACCTCTAAAGGTATGGAGGCCGGAAAGGTACGGCTGCTGCTCCGCGACGAGGAGGTGCCACGGGAAGTACTGCCCGCCGTGCGTGTGGCCCGAGAGCTGCACGTCGAACCCCACGTCCGCGGCGGCGAACATACTGCGCGGCTGATGCGCGAGGAGGACCCTCACGTCGCTCTCCGCCGCGCCGGCGACGGCCTTTCTCGGGTCCGACGCTTGGCTTGGGATGGAGTTGCCCGCGCTGTAGTCGGTCACCCCTGCGAGGAGCACTCGGCCCGTGCCCTTGCGAATGAGCCGATGCTCGTTGATCAGCACGTCGAAGCCAAGCCGCCGCGCCTCCTCGATCCATGGCAGCGCGCCGGAGTAGTACTCGTGGTTGCCGGTGACGAAGTACCGCCCCTGCCGCGCGACGAGATCTCCCATCGGGGCGACGTCGTCCCGTAGTTGCGGCACGGAGCCGTCCACGAGATCGCCCGTGAAGACCGCGATGTCCGCCTCGAGGCCGTTCGCCTCCTCCACGACCCGCTCGACGAACGACCGTCGGATCGTGTCGCCGACATGGAGGTCGGTGATCTGCACGATGCGGAAGCCGTCCAAGTCCGCCGGCAGGCCGGGGATCGGGATGAGCACCTCCGCCACGCGGGGTCGCTGCCGCGCCTCGATCAGGCCGTAGCCGGTGAGCGCGCTCGAAATGCCGAGGACGCCGACGTTCATGGTATTGACGAGAAAACGCCGTCGCTCGGGGTCCCATGGGTCGACCGGATCGCTCCAGGTCAGGATGCGCCGCGCGAGAAAGGTGACCTTCCGCACCGCGAGGACAGTGACCCAGCCGACATCGCGCGCCAGAAGCACGAGGAACAAGAGCGAGATGAAGCCGAGGCTGAGATAGCCGACCCACGCGAGCATGTTCGCCATTGCCGGTTCCATGGACCCACCGCGTGTGGCGCGGCGCATGGATAGGAGCAATGGCGGGAGCGCTGCGAGGACGACGATCGCCGTCCAGGCGAGCACGCGGCCGATGCGGCCGAGGGGCGCCGGGCGGATGAATCGCCAGCCGATGTAGCTGTAGAACAGGCAGAGCATTCCGAGGCCGGTGAGGAAGAAGTGGCTCATGCGATCACCTTGCCTCGCGTCGAGCGTCGTGCCGGGTTCTCCATGTCGTTGGCCCATCCGGCGGGATTGTCGGCGACGTATGAGTGGACGGAGTCCATCTTCATCGTCACCATCATAGATACCCGAACAACACGGTCACGTACACCTTCGTCCGGTCGGTTCCCGGCGCGGCGTCGAGAGCGCGGGCGTAGGAGATCGACAGACGCGACGGATAGCCGTAGAACGAGAACAGGTCCGCCCGCAGCTCCGCGCCGACATCCCGCTTCAGCCCGGCGGCCCATGCGTTGGGATACACGTCGCGCCAGACGCGGCCGGCCTCTGCGAAGGCGGCGAGGTAGATCTTGTCTGCGTAGACTGGGCCGATTTTCCGGTCGAGACTCCCCGCGCCCGGGACGGGAAAGCGGTAGATAAGCCGTCCCCAGGCGGTCCGGCGCCCCTGAAGCTGGTAGTACGTGTATCCGCGCAGGCCGATGATCCCGCCGATGCCTTCGTAGAAGAAGCTATCGGTCTTCGCGTCGATCAGCATCGCGCGGCCCTCTATGCCGAGGGTGTGCTCCCCGTTCCATGGCATGGCGCGGTAGTACGCCGCGTCGAGCGACACCTGATCGAAGCCGTATGGCGTGTAGACTTCCTCCGCGAGGCCGCTGCCGGTGTCGAAGTTTTGGAAGAACCGGTTCCACCAGCGGTCGTAACGCAGTTGCCAGCGCAGGCCCTGCGGGGCGATATCTCGCGTGGTGAACGGTAGGATCGACTGCGACGAGACAGCCAGCCCGACGGCGCCGCCGTGGTAGTACGTGTAGTTGTAGCCGACGTAGATGCGGGCGTCGTTCTGCAGGAGCGTCTGGTTGATCTTCGCGTCGAAGCGCTGGTAGAGGCCGTGGAGGTCGAAGTCGAACTGTCGCCAGCGGGGTTTCAGAGAGAAGCTGACCGAGTTCAGCCCATAGCGGATTCCGTCGATGGAGAGCCGCTCGGCGATGACCGTGTCGCCGCTCGTGCTCCGCACCGTGCGCGCAACGTCGAGCGTGAGCGGCCAGGGCAGCGCGTTCTCGGCGTCGGCGGTGACGAACGCGTCGTAGTCCAGGTTATCCGGCGCGACCCAAAGCCCACCGAACAGCAGCGCGTCGTCCCACGCGTCGCCGGTGAATGCGTACGCTCCCACTCGCCAGTGTCCGTCGTATCGCCCGATGCGCGGCAGGAGAGCCGGCGTCTGGAATTGCGGCACGCGCCGGTCGATCCGCTTCGAGGGGAGCGTCAGCTCGTCCAAGGTCCCTGCCGGTGGGATACGATCCGCGAACATGGTCGAATCGACCGGCGTCCGCGCGGTATCGCCCCGCAGGATGCGGATCGTATAGCCGCCCGCCTCGTACGATGCGTACGCGATGTGTCCGTCCGGCCCGACGTCGGGTGAGAATGCGCCGCCGAGGACGTTCGTGATGCGGCTTGCCCGACCCGTCGCGAGGTCCGCCTCGTAGAGGTTGAAGACCCCATCTGCCGAGCTTGCGAAGAGGATGCCCCGCCCGTCGCACGTCCATGCCGGGTCGCGATCGTCCCCTGTCGAGGCGAACGCGCGGACGAGGACAAGGCTATCTCGAGCGACGTCGGAGCCTCCGCTGGCCTCGACGCGGAAGATGGCCACGTGGCGCTCCCGGCCCCGGGAGATGCTCGCGGCGAGCATCGTCCCATCGGGCGACCAGCGCGGCGTGTAGACTTGCGTGCCGTCGGTCCAGTGCGTGAGCGCGCGGATCGTGTCCGCGTCGATGTCGAGCAGCATGAGGTTCGTCGTGCCGCGTTCGTTGTGGACGAACGCGATACGGTGCCCATCCGGCGCGACGATGGGGTACGTCGCCCGCCAGCGCCGCGTGAGGTCGTGCGCCTTCTTTCGCGCGAGGTCGACGACGACGAGGTCGTTGTAGCTCCATCGGTTGCTGTCGTCGCGTCGCCGCCGGCTGAAGACGATCGACCGACCGTCGGGGAACCAACTTACCGTCGAGGTTGCCCGGAACGACTCGGGCGCAACGGAGGTCGTGTCGCCCCGCGTGCTGCGGATGCGCACCGAGGGGATCGTGTAGTCCTGCCCTTCGTTCGAGAGGTACGCGATCCTGCCGCCATCGGGCGACCAGACTGGTGCGGCGCGGTAGTAGCCGGATCGCAGCACGTCGGCGGTGCCCTGGAACTCCCGGCAGCGCGGGCGTCCGTTCATGCCGGGCTGTCCGGCGAAGCCATGGACTCCCGGCGTTGCGGCGATGGGCACCTCGGCCGGCGCGGGTTTCGGCGGCTTGGGCGTCTCGAACCGTTCGCCGGCGGGCTCGGCGCTCCGGGCATCGGCGAAGGCCTCGTAGCGCGCCCGTTCCCGGGCGATCCATTCCTCGTAGACTTTCGACCCCGGCTTGCCCGTGAGTCGTTGGAGCGCCCGGTCGAAGCTCCACGTGGTCCAGCCGCCCATGTCGTGCGCCAACTCGCGAAGCGCGGAATCGCCGTACGTCCGCGCGAGGTAGCGCACGAAGGCATAGCCGTGGTCGTACACCATCTCTGCTTCGCGGCCGTCGTGATCGTAGAACCCCTCCATCTGCTGGTAGGAGAGTTCCCGGCCGCTCAAGATGGCCGTGCGGAGGACCATGTCCCGATGAGCGTCCCACCAGTCGGCGCGGACGCCGTCCGCTTGGTACTGCGCGACGCCTTCGGCGAACCATAGAGGCACCGTCACCGTCGGCACGGCAATGGAGACGAGCGTCCGCGGCAGGCCCTCGGCGACGTCGGTGCGCTTCTCGGGTTCGAGGCCGAAGTACTGGAAGTACACCTGCGGGACTGCTGCCGGCGCCTTCATCGCCGCGCCGAGGGAGACGATGTGGGTGAACTCGTGCGTCGTGACGTCGCGCAGCCAGTCGTGCGTCCCGCGGAACTCGAAATCGAGGTTCGTCGCCCAGATCTCGATGCGGTTCTGGAAGTAGGCGGCGAACCCGTTCGAGAGGTCACCATGATCGCGCAGGGTGATGATCGTCCGTTCCGGCGGCCGGTAGCGGTAGAGGTCGGTGATCGGCTCCCAGATTTGTTCTCCCGTCTCGGCGATCGTTGCGGCGTCGCGCTCGAGGCCTGGGGTGAAGCGGATACGAAAGTGCGGCGTCTCGATCTCGCGCCAGTCGAGCGCGCGCACTGGTGGGTCGCCCGCGCGGACAAGCGGCTTTGGAGGCAGCGCCGCCTGCGGCATCACGTGCGATGTCGCAGGTACCGCCAATGCGGCGGACGCCGCTCCCATCGCGGCGAGGGCGAAGGCTATGAGAAGACGCGCTGCCCGTCGGATCATGGCAGTCTCACGCGCCCATGTATCGGGTTCCACTGATGGTATTCCGTGATGTGCCGTCCTGCCGCGCGGTAGGGGCGCGGAAACCGCGCCCCTACGGCAACCTAACGCGTCCTGGATGCCTGTGGAGGCATTGGTTGTGCCGTCACATTCCCGGCTCATGTATCGGGTTCCACTGATGGTATTCCGTGATGTGCCGTCCTGGCGCGCGGTAGGGGCGAGTCTCCTCGCCCCAAGGGCAGGAAACCGCGCCCCTACGGCAACCTAACGCGTCCTGGATGCCTGTGGAGGCGTTGGTTGTGCCGTCACATTCCCGGCTCATGTATCGGGTTCCACTGATGGTATTCCGTGATGTGCCGTCCTGGGGCGCGGTAGGGGCGAGGTCTCCTCGCCCGTAGGGCAACCTAACGCGTCCCGGATGCTTGTGGAGGCGTTGGTTGTGCCGTCACATTCCCAGCTCATGTATCGGGTTCCACTAGCCTCTTGTGCCGCCACATTCGCCCCGTGCTCGCAGGGGTGAACGGGCGGCAATGCCTGTCCCACCATCTGCAATGTAGGGGCCTCGTGCCCTGCGGGCACGCTCGCCCGCGTCGCCCGCGGGTCATGTCGGGCTACCGCGTCCTTCACTGCGGCCCATCAACCCACGCGAACGCGGTCAGTGGAGGATCGCCGCCGACTGCCATGCCGGCGACGTCGAACCCATTCTCTCGTAGGAACCCCGACACGTCGAACGCCGGAATCCCTTGGGATCGGCTTCCGTACGCTCCCACGATGAGCCTGCCGCCCGGCGCGACGACCCGCGCGAGCAGCCTTTCGACGTACTCCGCGAGGTACCCTGCCGGCACGACGTCGTACAGCGTGTAGACGTATCGAAACCGTCGCGACGGCACCCAATCCCACACGTTCGCCACCCGGAAGTGATCCTCGCGGCCGGGGAAGCGCAGGCGTGCCAGCCTGATGAGCCGCAGCCCGATGTCCACGCCATATGGCTCGATCAGGATACTGCGTTCCTTCGCCCATTGGACGAGACAGGCGAGGAGGTAGCCATTGGCGCAGCAGATGTCCAGCAGATCGCCGCTTTCCTCGATCCCCGCCAGGATCGGGCTGCGCTCGGCCCGCCACCGTTCCGCGCCGCCGTGAAAGCCCGACTGCAGGATCGGATCGTCATGGGTCAGATACGCCGCTTCGAGCGACCCGATGAACTCCAGGAATTCAGGCGGCAAGGACCGCTCGGTGATCATGGCTGCGCTCGCTTCATCGCACGATCCCGACGGGGATCGTCGCCGCGCTCCGGCTGCCGTCGGCGGCCGTGGCGGCGAGGCGGATCAGGTACAGGCCGCTTGCGAACTTCGTCCCGCCGGGCCAGAGAATCTCGTTCTCCGCATCCACCGTTGTCTTGGCCGCCGACTTGCTGCCTTCCCAAACCAGCTCGCCTGCGCCGTTGTAGACGCGCACCGTGATATCCGCCTGCGCGCTCAAGTAGAACCGCACGTGGCCCTCCGCGTTCCCGACCGGACTCGGCGTGCAGTACGCGCGGTCGGATGGCATGATGCGGTCCATGGATGGTGGTGAACCAGAAAGCGCGGATACACTGAACGTGTTCGAGGCCAAGCCATCCCCGTAGAGCTGGCCCCAGTACACCCGTGGCTGCCTTGGGACGCCAAACAGGGGCACGCTGTACAGCCAGCCGTCATCCGTCGCAATGGCCGCAGAGACTACTACTGTCTCGTTGCGCTGGTACACCGCTGGCACGCCGACGATCTGTCCGGGGACTGACACCACGTAGCGTGCTGGAAGGAAGCTACATCCCTTGGTCCGCATCACGGTGAGCCGTGCCCGGTCGGCAATGATCGCGCCGCAAGGGATCGTCAGCGGCGGCCCGGTGAACCGCTCCGTAGAATCGGCACGACCGAGGTTGAACCGCTGCACCTCTAGGCCGATGCGCGAGATCACGATGAGCGCCCGTGGCGTGGCGGCGTAGAGGTAACCGTAGCCATCGTTCGCGTATCCGCCGATGGTTAGTTGCGCGACGAGCGAATCGCCGAGTTGGAGCACCCAGGGCTGCTGGCCCGGCTTCTGTGCGCGGATCAGCCCATCGGCTGTCCACGTGATCTCGTACGGGATACCGTCGCGGTCGAGATCGGCACGGATGACCATCGGCAGCGGTGGAGGCACCAGCTCGGTCGTTCCGGCCCATGCTCCGCCGGTGAGGCGGTAGCGCACCGCTTGCGTTGCCCCGGCGATGACGATCGAGCCGTCCTCGTCGATGATCGGTTTCCGGACGACCGCCTCGGGGAACCGTGCGATGAGCCCCGAATCGCTGGCAATGGGGTGTAGCGCGTCGTCGAACACCCACACGGCGCCGGCAGTCGTCGCGGCGACGATCGCATTCTGTGCGCCGATCTGCCCAACGGCGATCCCTTCGACGATCGGCGCGCCTATCCACCGTGCGAGCCTCGGGTCCCCCGGCCCGCCGATGTTGAAAACCGTCCAGCGGACCGTCACGGCGATGGAATCGCCCGTGACGCCGTAGAGGGCAAAGGTCATCTCGATGCCGCTCGGCTCGGCGGCGCTCGTGAGGGAGACCGGATGTCCCGGCGCGGGCAGCCCGTCGGCGTAGAGCCTGTCGCCCGGCTGGAATGGGTCGTGGCGGCTGCCGATGCCCTCGCTCGCGCGCGGATGCCCGAGGGCGTTCGCGATGCCGATGTCGCGCCAGCCATCCGCCTCGACGAGCGTGATGCCTTGTCGGTCGGGATATGCGTCGATCTCGTTCGTCGGCTCCCACCGGCGGATGCGGTCCTCGTCCACGTGGAAGATGAGGGCGCCGCTGCCGGGGACGTACGCGTCGTAGTCGTCGCCCGCGGGCTTCAGCCATACGCCGCTCGTGTCGTCGCGGCTGTAAACGATGGCCGGATGCCTGCCCGTATCGCGGAAGCTCGACCGCCGCACTTCGACGAGGAAGTACTCGTCCGGTGAGATGGGCACCTTCACCGCGCGAGGCAGCGTCGTCGAGGGCACCACAAGCCCGGCGATGCGGATCGTCGTGTCGGCGCGAGCTACCGCCGGCTCGAGCCAGCCGAGGCGCATCTGTTCCCACGCCATCGGCAGTGCAGGGAGGAAGCTGAGCGCAATGACCGAGTCGCCGTGCGTTGGGCGTGGCCGGATGATGAGGTTGTCCGCGCCGACGTCCATGAGCGTCCATCCGCCGACGGCGGCTCCGCCCGTGCGGGTATTCGAGAGGATCGGCAGGCCGAGCGAGGCGAAGAACGTCTTCGCGAAGGCGCCGTTGAGCCCGATCACGCCGCCGGGAATCTGGATCTGCTGCGGCATGAACCATGCCGTCTCGACGGCGGATGGGATTGCCACGCCCGAACGAGCGATCTCGTCCGGCGTGAGCACGAGCGGCGGCAGTTCCGTGGACAGGATGCCCTGGAGCGAGATGCTCGCGTTGAAGACGAGGAAGCTCTGGAAGCGCGCGAGCGACCCCACGTCGGCGGCGGCGAGATCGAGCGCGTCCTTGAGGAACGTCACCCAGCGCGTCGTCTGCTGCGCCGTCGTGGCGGAGGAGCCGTACCACGCGAGCGGCTTCGGGGCGACGTACGCCCGGCCCGAGTCCTGGGGGTAGATTTCCCATGCGAGCTGGACCTGCCCATGGGAGGCCGTCGCGACGTAGTTCGCGAGAGCGCGGAGGTGGTTCTGCAGGAACTGCGCGTCATGCGGCGGCAGGTCGTACGGGTAGCGGAATGCCAAGTCGCTCGTCGCCGCGAGGGCCTGCGCCGGCGTCCGCAGGTCGAACCGGCCGTTTCCGCCGGTGGTCGGGTCGTCCGGCGATTCCTTCGGGAACTCGACGCGGAGCGCGAGGATATGGATCGTCCGTGGCGTCGCTGCGTATGCCTCAGCGATGCCAAGGGCGGCGATGCCGACGATGATCCCCGCGACCTGACGCGCGATCATCGGAACACCTTTCTGAGATCATGTTCACCGCAGAGACGCCGAACCACCACCCGATCCCCGGTAATATTCACCGCAGAGACGCAGAGACACGGAGACACCGCCCAACCCTGGATCATGTTCACCACAGAGATGCGGGGCCACCGCGTTGCGTTGTAGGGACGCCGCGTCCCCAACGGGGACGGACATGTCGCGTCCGGGTGCTTGGCCACGCATCCTCCGTCACAAGCTCATCCCGAGCGACCAGCTCCACCGGCCGTCGTTCGGGTCCCACCGCGACTCGCCGCCGATGCTCTGGATGCGGCTGACGTCCATCGCGATGGCTGTTTTCCAGACCGGCAGGCACACGCCCGCGCCGTACGTGAACCACCGTCGCCCGCCGTCCCAATCGCGGTAGAACCCTCCACGCAGCATCACGCGCTCGCGGTACGCGTACTCGGCGCCGGCGTGTGCGTCGATCTGACGAGCCTCCGCGCGCAGTGTGCTTCTGCGTTCGATTCGTGTTATGCCGCCGTGGCCGTCGTCCACCTCGTCCACCTTGTACAGGTTCTCGTCGTACCATCCGCGGATCGGCGCGAGGTACCACGCCCGGCGAGAGTCCTGCGCGAGCGGCTTGTACGCGTCCGCGGCGAGCGTCAGCCGATGATGCGTCGTGCTGACCGCGCGCAGGTCGGTGCCGAAGCTCACGCGTACCGGAAGCGTGGCGGTTTGGAGGGCGTCAACGTACCGGATATCGGGCCCGTAGTCCCGTAGCGCAACGCCGAGCGTCAACTGTCGCCATGGGCGATATGCCACACCGGCGTCAAAGGCGAACCCGCTGCCAGTTGGCTGGTGTGCTCCATGGCCCTGGCCAGTGTCGACGAGATGATCGCGGAACCATTTGGCCGTCACCCCGACGGATACCTTGTCGCTGATCTTCATTGCGTAGCCGGCACTCGCGACGGCCGTGTAGGTATGGAACGTGCCAAGAATGGTGCCGTACTCGTCGGTGCGGTACTGATCGCCGGTGCCCAGGTACGCGACGCTCAGAGAGACCCGCCCCGGACCGGCGGTGAACGAAGCCGACGGATAGGCGTACCACAGGTCGTCGAGGCCGTAACTCGGCAGAACGCGGTAGCCCGTAGCCCCGACCGATGCGCGACCCGTCTGCCAGACCGGGAGCGCCGGGTTGTACCATGCCGCCGCGGGTCCTGTCGCACCTGCGACGCCGGCGCCGCCAAGGGCGATCTCCCGTACGCCGGGGTCACGGAGCAGCGCGAGTGCGGCGGCTTCGCTTTCCGGCGTCCAGCAGCCGTCACCCTCATTGCAGGCGTGTGCCGTCCCCATGATGGCGACAGTCGCAACGCAGGCGAGCGACGCGCAGCTTCCGGCGTTCATGGCATACCTCCGGCAGGGATGCGACTGACGGCGGAAACAAGGCTGGCGCAGGGGCGAGTCTCGGACCCATCTCACGCGACATCTCAGGAGGCTGGACATTCCTGTCCGGCCTCATCTCTTGCGGTACGACCTGGGCGGAGAGGGCGTCACTCCTCGCCAGCCGTCAGAACGTCACGCCGATCGAGTAGACCTGCTGGCCATCGTTCGGGTCCTGCATGCCGCCGCTGTCGAGCGCCTTGACGTAGCCGAAGTCCACGGTGAGCGCGGCCGAGGAGATCGGCAGCCGGAAGCCCGCGCCGAACGTGAGCCACCGACGCTGGCCGTCCCAATCGCGGTAGAACCCGGTGCGCAGGGCGACGTAGTCGGCGTAGGTGTACTCGATGCCGGTGTGGATGTCCATCTGGCGGGTTTCCTCGCGCAGATAGCTCTTGTGTTCGATCCTCGTCGTCCCGCCCTGGCCGTTGTCTATCTCGTCCACCTTGTACACGTTCTCGTCGAACCAGCCTCGGATGGGGGCAAGGTACCATGCGCGGTGGAAGTCCTGCACGAGCGGCTTATAGAGGTCGCCCACGAAGGTGATGTCGTTGTACTCGGTGTCGATGACCTTGATGCTGGTGCCGATATTGAAGTTGATCGGCGTGGGGCTCGCCTGGTTCGCGTCGATGTACTGCACGTTCGGCCCGTAGTTCCTTAACGCTGCGCCAAACATGAGCCGCGGCGCCGGGCGATAGGCCATGCCGGCGTCGAAGGCGAAGCCCGTGCCCACCGGCTTGCCTTTCTCGGCGCCCTGTCCCGCGTCGGCGAGGCGATCGTAGAACCACTTGGCGGTCAGGCCGGCGGAGGTGTTGTCGCTGATTTTCGACGCATAGCTGAGGCCCACGGCGGCGGTGAAGGTATAGAACGTGCCGAGGACCCTGCCGAACTCGTCGGTGCGAGTCTGCTCGCCGAGGCTCAGGTACGTGACGTCGAGGGAGAACTGACCCCAGTCCGAGATGCTGAACGCGGCCGGGAAGTACATGTAGTACATGTCGTTCAGGCCGAAGTTCTGGAGGATCTTGTAGTACGTCGATCCCACGAGGCGGGGGAACGATCGGCCGTCGGGGCCGGTCTGCCACGCGAGGAGCGCCGGGTTGTAGTAGCTTGCCGCCGGACCCTTGGCTCCGGCCACGCCTGCGCCGCCGAGGGCGACCTCCCGTGCCCCTGGGCGGTACAGGAGCCCGAGGACTGCGGCCTGACTCTCGTTCGTGGCGCCCGCCGGCACCCACGCCACCGCGACGAGGCCCACGACAGCCGCGATGTATGCAATCGACCGCCTCTTCATGACACTCCCTCCTTCGATCAGGGGCCGAGCACAGCCAGCCGCTCGATGGCCTGAGCCGTCCGGCCGTCGCTGCGACGGCGTACCGTGATCCGGTATAGGTACACGCCGTTCGCCAATGTCTCCTCCGGCCTCCAGGGGACCACCGCTGGTCCCTCCGCAAGGTCGGGCTTCGTCATCGTCTCCACGAGCCGCCCCGCAATGGTGTACACTCGCACCGTTGCATCCGCGGCGCCGTCTCCAAGTCCGCTCGTGATCCAGGTGAACGTGGTCATCCCGTCCATGGGGTTCGGGAGGGCGATCACGTTGTGAAGGGTCAAGTCCTGCGTGGTGTCGACTACCCTAAGAACAACGGAATCGGCGGAGAAGTTATTCCAGTTATCCCATGCTTCGACGGTCACCTGGCGCACCGATGGGCCTTCGGGGAGGTCGATCTCCGCGAAGCCGCGAGTGGCCGAGCCCCAGTGGACGAATGTCCGGCTCAGGTCGATGGGGTCCTGCTGGCCCGCAATGCGAGCGAGCAAACGATGGCCGATCTCGCCGGTCACGTTGATGCCGCTCGGGTCGCCGATCCATATCCGCACCGGGTCGCTCCGGACGACTTTCGCGCCATCGGCCAACGGCTCGACCTGGTCCGGGTCGCCCGCTCGGGCAAAGGTGATCGTCGGTCCGACCGTGTCCGCTTCCCCAGATCGCAGGGACGAGCGGATCGGTACACCCGTACGCGCGCCTGCGCCATCGATCTGATTGTTCCATGCCTGCGCTACCGCGCGCGCGTTCGTCCCGCCGTAGACTACCTCCCGCGGCACGATCGCCTGAATGGAGAAACGGCCCGACACGACGGATGCCTCGCCGCGAAAGATCGGCAGCCCGTTTCGCTGGTAGCGCACCGGCACTCCGAGCGACGTCACGTGGAGCGCCGGCGTCGCGCTGTCGAACAGGTGTACGAGGGCCTTGCCGTTGAAGCTGCGAAGCGTGTCGTTCCTGTCCGGTGCGAGCACCGCGCCGTTGATCGTGACGGACCCGAGTGCACTCAGGCTGTCGGCGTCGAGGACGACGCGCAGCGGAAGCTCCGGCAATGCCACCGCCGTCGCCGGATCGCCGATGAGGATGAACCTCCGGGTGTTGAGCCGTTCGTCGCCGTCCGGGCTGGCCAGGAGGCGCGCCTTGGCCGCCCAGAACGCATCGCCGAGCCGAGGCCTGCGCGACGCTCCGCGGAACAGCTCATCCAGAAAGTAACCGCCGAAGTTCGTGTTGTACGCATTCTCGACGAGCCGAGTGGAGGCCACCGTCGCGATGGCGCCCCCATCCGCGAGCGCGTAGTTCACCACCGCCTCGCCGATGCTCTGTCGGGCTGGGTCGTCGAAATGCGCCGCGCTGCAGGTGAGTGCCGAGACGATGGGCAACCGGCGGTTGTTATGAATCCGCGATAGGTCCCGCTCGAGCACGAAGAGCCGCTCATGCGCCCAGAGCACCGGGCTGCCGTGACCGATGTAGTTCACCAGCAGCGCCCCGCGAGTCCACGCGTCACGGAATGCTGCCGCCGCGCCCGGCCGCTGGAGCTGCTCGTCCCGCTGGTACTCGAACTCGTAGACCTTCTCCACCACTGTCTCAGGACGTAGTTTACCGGCCAGGAGTTCCGAGTGGTTGACGAATACCGTCTCGTCCTGCAGGCCGAGATCGGGGTTGAACTCGTCGTCGCTCGCCAGGATGACGCGGTTCTGCCAGTCGCCGCGGTCGGCTCCACTCTCGTACGCGAGAATCTTCTCCACCACCTCGCGCCCGTCGGTCGGCGTCTGGACGGCAAAGCGGCCGATCTGGACCTCTGGCAGGCCGGCATCGGAGAAGATGACGAACCAGTCGTCGGTGGTCGTCGGGCCCTCCTCGTATGGTGGCACCCACATTCCGGCGCCGCGACTGAGGGCGCTGAGGTACCGGAAGTCGTAGTGCCCGTCGCCGAGGAGGACGACGTAGCGCAGGCCGGGATCGTTCGCGCCATCCCGCCAGTGCTCGGTGGCGAATCTGATGAAGTCGCGGATGGCAGCCGGGTCGAACAGGCCGGAGGCGAACTCGTCGTAGATATCCCGCGTCGTGACGATGGCGGTACGAAAGCCGCCGCCATCCGGACGGGCGCGCCAATCGGCCAGTCGACGCGCCTGCGTGAGGAAGTCGGGATGCGTGATGATGAGGTAGTCCACGCCGGCCGTGCGACCGCGCAAATCCGCGGTCGGAGCCGCGCGCTCCAGGCGGACCGGGTCCTGGAACCGCGCCATCATGGTGAGGAGGTACTCCCGTTCGACGGTGCCCGACCGGGCGAGGCGCACGCGGGTGACCCCACCCGGCTCGGGCGGCGGCAACGCCACCTCGACGAGGCCGTTCTCCGTCACGTCGAAGAGCCGCTGCTTGTCGCGGTTGATACCCTGGAGCAGCACCTGCACCGGCTCGTCCGGCCCGATGCGACAAAGCGGTGGAAGCGTGAAGGCGATCTCGCTCGTATCGGTGCGGGCGATCAGCCGCCGCCAGTAGTGCACCTCCCAGTAGTCGAGCGTCACTCGCCCGCCGTTCGGGCTTGCAAGCTCGATCAGCACCGAGCGCTGGCTCGCCGACGGGACGACCGCGTGGAAGGTCTGCTCTCGTCGATACGTTCCCGTCTCGCGCACGCGATCGGCAGCGGCGGATTGACCTTGAATCCCCACCTGGACATAGTGGGGCGTGCTTGGCACACCGACCACCGTCTGCTCGGTGAGTTGGCCGATGCGAGCCCAGATCGTGTCGCTCGCCATGTCGTAGAGCGTCGCCTGGACCTGCTCGGAACGGGCGCCCTCGATCATCGTCCATCCCCAGTCGAGCCCGGACGTCGGCCCATCGGTGAACATGCCCGGTTCTTCGTCGAAATTGAAGTTCTCCGGCTCCTCGTGGATGCGGCACATGTACCGGTCGATGGCCCGCAGATTCGGATCGGTCACCGTCCCGTCATAGGAGCTCCCGTGCCGCGCGACGGTATCCACGACCGCGAGCCAGTACACGTTCTCCGTCGTGTACCGGTCGAGGACGTAGTCGGTCCCATCGATGGCGTTGAGCGAGGCGCAGGGAGCGTACGTCCACCGGGCCAGGCTTTCGCCGTAGAAGAGGACCTCGTCTCCCTTCGTGAGGCGGCTGTTCCCGTCGGCGTCCACGACGATGGGTCGGACGAGTTCAAGACTCGTAGCACGCGGCGCCGTCGGCCGCAACGGTAGCTCGGTGCCTGAGCCCGTGAACATGGCGAGATGATCGAGCGCCACGTCCTGGAAGCGGCTGTCCGCGGCGATGATCTCGGCGGCGTGCAGCCGATGGATCCCTGTCCGCCGAACGATGACGCGCATCCAGGTGCCGTGCACGAGAGGACTGGCGGCCACACGGGCTGCGCGCGGTGCGGGAGCGGATGTCCACGTGCGCGCCTGATCGGCGTTCACCACGGCGCCACCCCAGAATTCCGGCAGGCCTCGACCTGCCGCTCGTCGCGCTGCTGGAGCACCGGGGAAATGGACCGTGACCGTCACGCGACGCGCGACGGCGATGGTCTCCCGCGTCGGATCGAAGCGTACCGGCGCGAGCGCGATGCGGTAGACATCTGTGCCGCGAACCGTTCCGACCGCCTCGACCCGGACAAGCGACGGCGCCTCGTATCGGGCGTACGCCTGCACGTCGGGCCGGTAGTCGGATTCGAAGCCGAGGCCATCATCGCGCGGAACAGGCGTCGGAACCGGCGCGAGCCAGCCGGCGTGGACCTCGTATGGTCCTGGCATGGCGCCGACCTCGGGACGTATCCCCGCCGGAGCGGCGACGAACGTGCCGACGAGCGGCACACCGGGCGCGCCAATCTCGCCGGAGATCTGCGCGCCATCGAGGTACGGGCGCAGCGTCCGCCGCCTGGCGATCGGGATCGTGTCGGCGACCGCCTCGTCGCTCGTCCACTCGGCGACGAAGCCGCCATCGTCCTGCCCCAGCACCGTCCAGCGCGCCGTGGCAAGGTCCACCACGGCCATGAGCGCGAGGACCAGCACAAGGCATGCTCCTGCGCGCGGCTGGAACAGCCGCTCAGGGGGACGTGGCGCGGCGGAGCGCACGACGGGCTGGGGGAACATCAGGCTGCCGAGGGCCATACGCGGTCCACATATAGCAAACGCCGGATGCAATCAGGCACAAAGACCCGATGCAGTCCGGCGGCAGAGGCAGATGCAACGAGAGCCATCGTCGGTGAGCGCATGTTGATCGCCTGTTCCGTACAGGGTCGTACGCACGTGTCGACATCGATCGTCGATCAACACTCCGCTCACAATGGATCGATAGGTCGACTCCCTGGAAAGGGTAAGTCTCAGGGCATCGTCGTCTCGCGGCGACAGAAGGCTCTCGCAACAAAGATATGCGGAAACCTTCGCATGGCAAGCCGTCGCACTGCATGACAGGAGCGCACAATTTGCCGCCGCGCCGCATGTACAGCGACAGCAGTCACTTCTTTGCCGGCGCCTCGTCCTCGGGTACCGCTGTGGCCTGGTCGACCAGCATCACCGGGATGCCGTCGTCGATCGCGTAGCGAAGGCGGCAGGACCAGCAGGTCAGCGTCTGCCGTTCGCTGTCGTAGTCGAGTGACCCGTGGCACTTTGGGCACACGAGGATGTCCAGAAATTCCTGGTCCAGCATGGTGGCACCCTCTGAACGTGGCGCGCGGCGCATAGTGTCTCCGGGATGATACCATAAGGTACTACTGCGGCGCCTGCGCCGCATAGTCACGGCGCCTGCGCCCCAGGCCACCTTTCAGAGTGACCGCGCATTGTACGTGAATCGACGCGTTGTGCACCCGTCAGGTCCAGTCATTGTGATAGGCGCTTGTACGCGTGCCGGTACATCGTACTGCCACCGATCGGCCGTGCAGTGCAAACTCATCAACTGGAAACCGTATGACCGATCTATCTTGCGCTATCGTGGTGTGCTGTGGATGACTGCTCCTCGCAGGCGACAGACCGCGAACCGACCGTCGTCGTAGAGCGGCACCAGCTCCTTGCACCGCGGATCGTCGCGCCGGAGGACGACGTGCGTGATCCCGTACCGCCGTACCAGCTCCGCAAGAAGCGCGCAGTTGCCGCCGTAGAACTCCTCGGCGAGCCGATACCGCTCGTACCAGTCGATCACCTCGGTATCTCGGTACGGGGACGACTTGAAATCGACGAGAACCGGCACACGCGTGCAGAGGCGGAAATCCTGGAGCCCTGTGGGGATGAGGTACACCTCTCCGGGCGATGCCGTCCGTCGCACGTACTCCATCATGGGCATATCCGCGCGTCGGGTCCGCTTGTCGAACCGGAGCTCTGTGATGATGAGACCGCCGACCGCCATCGCCGCGAGCAGCACGATAGCAGCGGTCTCGACGGCCGTCTCTCGCTGAGAGAGAATCCTGCCGAACCGCACGACGATGGCGGCGAGGATGACCCCGGTCGAGATCGGCACAAGGATGGTCGATATCCGCCATGGGAACAGCAGGGCGAGCCCCGTACTGCCCGTGGCGACCTGAACGAGAGTGAGAACAAGCGCTGCGGCGAAGGCGGATAGCAGCACCTTGAACAATCGCGTCCTTCGTACGATGGTGAGCGCGAGGAGGATGAGAATGACCTTTGCCGCCGCGTCGGCATTGAACCACACCTGCGGCATTGTATGGTGGGGAATCCGCGCCCTGGCGATGATCTCCCGTGCACGGGCGGCTATCTCCGGCGACGCGCCCCCGAGGACGTGCAACGTGTAGACGACGACCGGTAGAACAAGTGCAAGCGCAACTGCCCCGACGGCGACCGACCGGCGCACACTCCGGTCTTCGATGGAGAGAATCGCGACGTACGCCCCTGTCAGGATCGCCGCTGGGAGCAGGTACGCCGGGTGCACCGTCGCGGTGAGCGCAGCCGTGGCTGCTGCGGCATATGGCCGGCCGCGGAGAAACAGCACCGTCGAGACGAGGAGAAAGACGCCGAACATGCTTGGCTGGAAGCTTCCCAGCACGCCCTGTATCGCCACGCCCGTGTAGAGATGCGCCCCCACGTCCCCGTGAAGCAGGTGCAGCGAGACGAGGCCGAGCGCGCTCGAATGTACTGCTGCTAAGAGCATGAGGAACGTGAGGCGCTCCGCGCGCGTGCCGTCGCCGAACGCGGTGGCGATGATATCTGCCAGGGCGAAGAGGTAGACGCCGAGGATGATCAGGTGGTACACGTGGAAGAGCCAGTTGGCGCCGAGCGTGTGCGTGGCCTGCACGAGGAGGCTGAAGATAGGGACCGGGTCCGCCGTACGAACGAACCAGTCGCCGCTCAGCAGGCCATAGCCAGCCCGTGCGAGGCCATGGGCGAAGTACGTGTTCTGGTTCCCGTTGTAGAGAGGGTAGGTCCCATAGCCGAGGCCGAAGGCGAGGGCAACGCCAGCAACCTGTGCGGCGAGGACGAACCGCCGCGTTCGTCCGGGTGGGGTTCCTTGCGCGGCGACCTTCTGGATCTGCGGCTCGGTAAGTCCGGTGGATTCCATCTGATGCGGGCTCCTCTTCGATGGCTGCACGGGTGTCTCTCCCATGTATGTGCTTCTGTCTGGATGGTCGATCTCACGTGAACCGCACGCTGAAAAGCTCTGCGCTCCGCATCCGGAAACGTAGCGACACCGCCGAGCCCTCCGCATGACCGAGGTCCGATTCGCCGTGCCAGGTCACGAGCCGATCGAGGTAATCGCCGCCGATGCGGTCGCAGTCGGCGAAGCTGCGTCCTGGAAGCGATTTGCCGTCCGCACCCCACGCCTCGACCTGCACGTAGCCGGCGAACCGCGTCCGCACGTTGAGCCACACCGTGCGTCCATCGACGCGGAGCGCATGAAGCGCGAACGACCCCTCCAGCGGCGCCTCGAGCGCGACGAGGCGGCCCTTCGGCCACCATGCCCAGGCGAGCTTGCCGAGCGGCGGCCGGCGCGGGTGCTTGTGCGATACCGGCGAACCACTGTAGAGGATGCCGATGCGATCGCCGGGCAGCTCCACGAGGCCCAAGCCCGGCGTGACGACGCCCGCGTCCCACGATCCGGCCGGACCCGGCTCGCACACCGGCGCGTTCGTCCCGTCCGGCCCCGGCACGAACCCCCAGACGATGCCGTCCGGGCTCGTCGCGAGGTGGAACGTGAAGCCGTCGGTGGGCAAGCTCCAGCGCATGGGGAACATGACGTGATAGTCCGTCGTCCCGGGCATCATCGTCTTGGGCTGGGAGTACCAGACGTCGTACGGGGCCATCATGGCGTTCGGCCAGAACAGCTCCTCCGGCAGCGGGAAGCGCCGAAAGTCGTCCGTCTCCATCCGCCCGATGGTGCGCCGGTCGAAGAACCACGACCGGCAGTAGGCGACGTACCGTCCCCGCACGACGTCGTACTCGCAGATGTTGTGCGTGTCGCTGTTCTGCGCGACGAGCGGCTCCCGGATCGGCGTCCAATGGAGCCCGTCGGGCGAGGCAGCGCCGAAGAGCCCGCACGGATGGCGC
>Ga0315279_10000341_pt1 | contig 97852 bp, 91 predicted proteins | sample YL17G06_20_MG_FD_203694 | JGI IMG/M metagenome (GOLD analysis project Ga0315279, IMG submission 203694) | Sediment microbial communities from Yellowstone Lake, YNP, Wyoming, USA - YL17G06_20 | ecosystem: Environmental > Aquatic > Freshwater > Lake > Sediment | place: USA: Wyoming | collected... | reverse complement strand
CCGATCTGCCGGCACCAATCCCGGCATAGACATCAGCGCGCGTTATCTAGACTACTCTTGCACCCTTCCGTGTATTGTGGATCATTTCCATAGTGGCAAGACGGTTTTTCACTGCAGTGTTGACATCCTCCAAAACGATTTCTTGCATCCATTTCGGCAGCTTCAGAATGCGGAGCCCCAGTCGCTCCCACATATCTAGCCATTTCTTTCTCAACGCTGTCTCTCGACCGAAATCTCTCAGAATGTCGATCTTACAGCTCATATTGTCACTCCTTGAGAATGTTACTAAGCCTGGGATTGAGTTTTGAATCAGCGCGCGCTAGAACATAGTTTCATAATTCATTAATAGATCTCACGCGTACTGTGGAATGCAGAGATTCCAACATCGGTTTGGCTTTTCCGTGCAAAGCGTTGGTATGGGAGGAGGTGAGAGAGAAATGAGGAGAGTCTTGATGTTTGTCATAGTCTTGTTGGCGTTATCGGTCATAATGCCTGGAATTGTAAACGCAATTGCAACAGGAACGGGGGTTGTAGGAACTATGAGTATGACTGCAACTTGGCCAGGTGACATTTATGTCCTCAAGAGTGGAATAGTGCGCCAAGTAGGTGCGGAAGCATCGGGGCCTATCGCAAGCTCGGACCCACGTTTGACGGGGGTGTTAGAGATCGTGTTAGATGCCGTTTTCAGTCTGAATACTGGGGAAGGCGTTGGTTTTGGTTCATTCACGATCTCTAATGCTGCGGGTACATTTGAAGGAAGGTTCACAGTAAAGGACACAGACTACATCTTCTTCGAGGGTAAACTTGAAGGCCATGGCACAGCTGCCTATGAGGGGTTGCTGCTGAAACTTGAAATGACGGGAACAGACCTGTACAGGGACGGTAATGATGCGACAAACGGCATATCCGCGGTTTTCACAGGGTACATATTATCCCCACATGGCGCTTAGTTGCCGTTACAAGAACAATGCTCCATCAACATCATGCTTTTTTTTCGTTTCAACTTGTCTCTCTTCGCTTTCACAGAACGTTTTTTCGGGTTATGCCCATGGGATTCGGCAGCGCACCTCTTCCTGCTTCATCAGGATAACCCAATCTTTGCCTTGCATAATCGGAGAAACTATGCCATGCTCAATTTCGCCTTGGAGCATTCTGCTTAACGCTTCTTTGTCTTCGCTTTTCAATGGTCTCCACAAGAGCTTGACTGGACTGCGGGTTCGAACCAAGGGGAAGATGATGCTTTCGTGTAGTCGTTTGAGCAGGCGTTGGTAGCCTCTTACTTCTGCCTCGAGGATACGTTCTTGGTATTCGGCAGCAGCCATCGTTGTTGTTCCGCCGAAGCCCAAAGCTGGTTCCGGGACGCCGAGCCCTGCCACAAGGTTGCGAGTGAAATGCTCTAGCAGACGCTCGATGGTTTGTCTTCCACCGACGCTTGCAGTTTGATAGACTTCCTGGATCTGCGTGATTATGCCGTCGTGGTAGACGTCTTCGCCTGCCTTGCGGTTTATGATTCCATTTTTGGTTCGGTCGAACGTGTCTTTGTCAACCGGCTGCTCTTTGCTGCCGATCTGAATCGCAAGAAGCGGATCCGCCCTGCGTCTGGCAATCCATGGAAGCTTCTCTTCCATGAGCGCGCGCGGTTGTGGCTAGCATCGGGTATAGAACGTTGTAGAATACGAGTTCGTCTTCGCGGAAGAATGCTGCTTCGTCACATATTACTTGGTGCGCCGTGTAGCCCATCAAAAGCTGGGGACTGTTGGGCAAAATCACGATTCTCGCGGAGTTCGTGAACCTAATAACCGTTCTTTGCTGCCGATCGATCAAGGCTGCACGGTAGTCTTGTTGGAGACTTGCTAGATAGTCTTGGACGCGGTCTCCGAGTATCATGCTTTGGCGAAGGCTTGGCGCCACGATTAGACTGAGAGATTTCGGGTTTGTGAACGCGTACCAGAGGGCTCTAAGGGCTATGGTAGTGGTTTTGCCCGCTTGTCTGCTCCATCTTACGACTATGCGTTTTGACTTGTCCTCAAGCAGCTGAGCTTGGTATTCTTTGGGGTCTAACTTGAAAAGAGCCCTAACGAATTCTACTGGATCCTGTGGAACTGTGATGTCGTCGGTGGCTCCCAACTCATTTTTGAACCTCTAGTTTGTCTTTTGTTGATGTGTAGATTAAAGATTTCTGTGAATAAGGAAAAGGGGGGTTAGGGGTAGTGTTGTCCGTAGTGTATAGCCAGAGTAACAAGGTCAACAAGGTTTACGATGCCGTTGCCGTCTATGTCTGCCATTGGATTCCACCTGACATCGCCAGCGCTGGAACCATAAGCATTCGCCAGCAGAAGCAAGTCTGCAAGATTGACTCTGAAATCACCGTTGATATCCCCCGAAAAAGTGACATTAATTGTCACAGTTTCAGATTGTCCAGTATTGTTGAGCGAGTCAGTGGCGATAAGGTAAATGTTGTAAATTCCGATTGTTGCGGGCGTGAAATTCCATGTATCTGTTGTTGCCCCTGAAACGGCGCTGTCGTTGACATACCATTGATATGCAATGCATGGCGTATAATCACCCACAGCTGATGATGCAAGCTCTTGTGTTTGACCAACTTGCATAATCGTACTATCTGGGAAGAAAGAAACATAGACTATCTGCAGGAAGGTCGCAATGCACCCAATTGAAGAGTAAACCCCGTGAAGCGTTGTTCCCGAATATGCATTTGGCGCGCTCCAGTTGACCATTCTTTCTAGATAAGCGATAGATGATGAACCATAAGTGGCTCCATCTAGTAATGTGAACCCATTAGTTGGATTGGTTTGTGACACGCCATATGCTGCGATAGCTCCTATCCACAGTTCCTGTGAGTACCAAGTCCAGTACGTTGTCCCAGTGCTTGTGTAGTAATCAAAATTTCGTGCTGTTGCCGTTCGGTCTAAAGTCGTACTAACACCACTATATTCGCAAACATCGGCGATTGCTTCCCAAGCAGCCGCATGAAGATTTATCACTATGTCTGGGCTTGCCCCACTAGCCACCTTTCCCAACCAAATTCCAACGTAAGGGTTATTAACGTTCGGGTTAAAGTAAGGGCTTTGAGGGTCTGGTACCCACTGAACCTGTTGTGTCCACGTAACCCCCGTTTCTGTTATGCTGGAAACGTTTTCCAAATCATCTAGTGCGCGTGCGGGACCGTAAGCGCTTATTGTGGCGATTAGGACATCTCCATACGTCGGAGTCGATGCCAAGGTCACAGAAATATTATCGCTTGTGCTAGTTCCTCTTGCATTACCCTGCACTCTTGTTATTCCTGATTGAGCTTGAACAAGAGGATTGAAGTCAAGACTGACAAATATGAACATACTAATTAGCAGTGTCAGCATAATCGCTGAAACCGTCTTCTTCTCCACAAACACCATTCTCCCTTCTCCTTTTTGCAACTAGGAATAAGCAAATCAATCAATTAACACTTGTGGGATGCTCTTCTGTTACTTATTACAGCACAGGTTGAAGGCTTTAATCGTTTTTCTGTTCTATCTTTTCGACATAATGTTGATAGCTAGTTAGACAATGACTCTGTTAAAACACGGAAAACCCCATATACTATTCTATAGGGGAAAATCCCTGTTTTGACTTCAAGCAAGCTTCAGCCGCAAGTTATAAGAATGAAGCCGAAAAGAATTATGACAAACAGTTGCTGGGGCACTTGCTAGGTCGTGAATAGATGAATAAGCGAATAGTCATTGCAGCAGCGACAATTGTGGTAGTCATTGTTGCAACCGTTGCATACTTCAGTCTCACGCAGAAAAGTAAAGAGCTTCCGACAAGTGTCGAGAATGTTGGAGGAAAATACAATGTCACACTCAGTTACTTCAAAGGCTACGCTCAGATAGCTTATGCCGATGAGACGGGTAACCACTCTGGAATGTACTTTGCACCTCAGATGAGAAGCGGGTTGGATTGGGTAAAGAATAACACTCCTGCGAATGCGACGTTTCTGTGCTGGTGGGATTATGGTCACATGATCAAAGGCTACACTGAGAGAAATGTCATAGTGCGAAATACTTCGCATGAGTGGATAGATATGGTTGCAGCCAAGAGCAGCGTGACCGAGTTTGATCCGAACCAGAGACTCGTTGACGTTGCAGAAGCCTTGACCACGAGCAATTCATCTGAAGCACAGCAGATAATGGAAGAATACGGCGCGACATATGTTGTTATAGGCGGGAATGACACTCAAAACACATGGTGGATATACTCAGTAGCCGGACTTGAACCCAGAGACTACCATGAGCAGTTGCAGAATGGCACGTGGGTGCTAAACGCTTCAGGAAAGCAGGGTATGATTGCCAAGCTTCAAGGCGACGGTGATACGGGATTCACTCTGGTTTACGCAGATGTAGCTATGAAAGTGTACAAGAAAGAGTAGCCCGTGCTTTCTTGCTCTGCTGGTATCTATGATGGCTACCCAGAACGCCGTCTTCACAGGAGAAAAAAGAACGAGAAGCTGAGCAGAGCTACTTGCGCTTTCTAAACAGTTTCACTCCATCAACATCAGTGACGTATTCGAAGCCTGCTTCAATCAGCGCAGTTGCTTCTTCGATGCTTCTTGCCGCTTTACAAGCGTAGTCTTCTGCACTACTAGTGAGTCCTTGAGCCAAGTGAACGTAAATCATAGTTGTTTCGATATTTCTGTGCCAAAGAAGGTATTTCACATGAAGCAAATCTCTAGTCTTCAAGTACTGTGTAGTAGCAAACCAATGCCGTAAGTCGTAAAGCCGTATCTTCAGCAATTCCCCGTCTCTAAAATTAAGGTACGCACGCTTTCTATAAGTATTCCATTGGTCTCGAAGAATGCTTGCTTTCGAAAACAATGCAACGTCAAGTCGAGTGATGTTTTTTCTTTGTATGTATGTTCTCAAGTTTTCGCGTGTGCACTCATTCAGTCTTATTGTTCTTTCAGCTCCAAGTTTTGACGTTCTGACTGTTAAGAGTCCTCTTTGCAAGTCTATGTCTCTTAAAACTATCTTCGAAACCTCGTCAGGACGAAGCCCGTGTTTGCTGATTTGAAAGATAGTGATGAACTTCAACGAACATCGACTGATAATTCTATCAATCCTCTCTTCAGTCGGAACAACAATCGGCATCGACTCACACTTCAGCCTAGGCGGAACCCACCTAATCCCGTTGGCTGAACAATAATGCATGTACGCCGAAAGCAACGTCACCTTGTACTTGTTAGTTTTTTCAAGAGACAAAACGTAGTTCTCAGTCACAAGCGGGCTGTTCAAGTCTGTGTGTTTGTTCAAGAATTTCAGTTTCTTTGCGTAACTTTTCTGACTTGAAGGTTTTAGATTCCTTAGCTCCCATAATGCTTTGATTAGTCGTTCCTCTGTTACACTACGAGAGCAAATGGTAGCCCGGGAGAGATTCGAACTCTCGTCGGCGGGTCCAAAGCCCGCTATGCTTGTCCACTACATTCGGCGGAAAGACATCTTCCCTCCACCGGGCTTCTCCGGGCCACTTCGTTGAAGCGTACGTTGCTGCTTTTTTGTTGGATGCTACTTTCTTATTGAATTAAGTCTTTAGTGCGTAGTTTTTGATTAAAAGCTTCCTGTCTCCAACAAAACCTTCCGCTTTTCGAACCTTCCTTCTTTGGCGTGGCATTCACTTGGGCTTTTTAAACAGTTTGACGCCCTCTACATCAGTCACGTAGCTGTATCCACCTTCTATGAGTTGTTTCGCTTCTTCTTTAGTTCTAGCCTCTGCTGAATAATATTCGTCTCCCTCAAATTCTTCGCCTTCCGTATATCTTTGGGTGCTGAGAATTGATTTGTGTCCCAAAAGGTATTTGGCTTCGTAGACATCCTTATACTTTCTATACTCCTTTCTTCCCTGCAAATATTGGAACGTATGGAAGCGTATTAGGAGAATGTTGGGTTCTGTAACGTGTCGGCTAAAGCCTTTCTGGTGTAGTTGAACGTACTGTCAAATGCGTGAGCATGCGTGCTGAACAGATTGTCTCCATACTTCTTTGGCAAAGCATTAATCATAGCAATAGTCCGTTCCGTAACCTTCACTTTTCTTGACTTGCCAGCGCGCGTGCAAGACAATGCGATAGAACATCGTTCCACAACTCATATCTGACAGTTGAACGATAATAGAACAGGGGAGGAAGGAAAATGCGCGGGATATTTTCTGGATTAGTCGTATTGATACTTCTAGTTGGCGCGTTAACACTGGCATTTAACATTCAACCAGTTCGGGCAAGCGGGACCATTTACATACGGGCTGATGGAAGCATAGACCCAATAACAGCACCTATTACTACTGTTGACAATGTTACATACACTTTTGCTGCCAACATTTATGATTCAATTGTTGTGGAGAGAGATAACATCGTGGTTGACGGATCAGGCTCCACTCTTCAAGGAACAGGAGGTGACGCAGCAGGAATAGGAATAAGTTTCCAAAGAAGAAACAATGCAACAATCAGGAGTGCAAGAATAGCATCATTTGTAATTGGAATCTATCTCTATTACTCTTCTAATATTACCATAACTGAAAACGATATTGAGAACAATTTCAATGATGGCGTCCGTGTCGATTACTCAAACAACATCACTATTGCCGAAAACAACATTGCAGGTAACAATCTCTATGGCGTCGAATTTGCTTACCCATCTTATGAAAATAATGTAGTGGGAAACAACATAGCAAACAACAGCTTTGGTGGCATCGTATTCTTTGGGTCTTCAAACAACAACATTGTTGGTAATAACCTGACAAGAAACGGCGTTGGCATTAATCTCTCGATTAGAGACCTGATAGAATCTTCAAACAATATTATCTATCATAACACCTTAATAGACAACGCTCATCAAGTCGACAGCTGGCCAGGATTCAAAAACCTTTGGGACAATGGTTATCCTTCTGGCGGCAACTACTGGAGCGACTACGCGGGAGCCGATGCTAACCATGATGGCATCGGAGATACTCCATACATCATTGACGTAGACAACATAGATAATTACCCACTAATGACCCCATACATAGCGAACGCGCCAGTCGGAGTCAAGGCTGGTGACTGGATAAAATACGATTATACCTTTACTGGCTGGCCTACCGGAACACCGTATCCTGAGTGGTTGAAGGTGGAATTTCTAAGCGTTGAAGGAACAAGCCTTATGGTGCGAGTGACAATGCACATATCTGATGGAACAGAGCAGAATGCAACCGTGCCTCTGGACGTCGTGGCTGGAGGCCAAGCTTTGGGCCTATCAGGATTCGTCATTCCCGCCAACTTGACAACTGGAGACGTTGTCTGCCTAGAGAGTGGGGCTGGCGAGAGCTCCCGCGTGCTGGTGATTGCAGGTGAACTAACAGGGATTTATGCAGGAGCTGCCAGAATCGTTTTGTACGCGAAGGGGGTTCTCGCTAGATTCTCTGAGCCTACGTATTACTGGGACAAACGGACGGGAGTGATGGTTGAAGCAACCGCGACGTCAGGTGGGATTACTGGAACAGCAAAGGCGACAGAAACGAACATGTGGCAACCTGAGCCGATTGGGCCATTCTACATCAGAGCAGATGGCAGCGTAGACCCGCCCACAGCACCTATTTCGTCGACGGATAATACTACGTACGTTCTTACTGGCTCCTTTTTCAGTGTTGCTGATGGGATCGTAGTGGAAAGAGACAACATTGTACTTGATGGGTCAGGTTTTGCAGTTGTGGGCATGAGAGCGGACTTCTCGTGCGGAATAAACTTGTCCGAAACAAACAACGTGACAATCCAAAACACAGACATTACTAACTTCTATCTTGGCATCTTACTCAATTCCTCTTCAAACAACAGCATAAACGGAAACAACCTGGCACACAACAGCGGCTATGGCATCGGACTTGCTTACTCTTCTAACAACAGCATAAGCAGAAACGCTGTAACGGACAACCAATATGATGGCGTCGAGCTATATTATTCTTCAATAAACAACGTAAGTGGAAACACCATAGCGAACAACCAATATGAAGGCATCGGGTTGTCTGAGTCTTCAAACAACAGCATAAGCGGAAACACCATAACAGACAACAGCGACGGTATCTGGCTCATTTCCTCTTCAAACAACAGCCTAATTGGAAATGCCATAACAAATAACGACCGCTGTGGCATCTGGCTCATTTCCTCTTCTAATAACGATGTAGGCGGAAACACCTTCATTGGCGGCGGTCTTGCCGTTCGAGATTCTTATATGAACTCTGTTGAGAACAACACGGTGAACGGCAGACCCTTGGCATATCTTGAAGGCGTAGCAGACTACAGAGTAGACGACGCAGGGCAAGTAGTTCTAGTCAGGTGCGACCGGATAAGAGTTGAAGACCTCAACCTATCCCGAACATTCATTGGTGTGGAATTATGTGAAACAACCAACAGCATTGTCTCCCAAAACAACATAATGACAAACAATTATGGCATCTGGCTGCTTTCCTCTTCTAACAACAGCATAAGCGGAAACGCCATGACAGAAAACGGACTCAACGCCTGGTGCATCGAGCTCGAAAACTCTTCTAACAACAGCATAAGCGGAAACAGCATAACAAACAACGACGCCTCTGGCATCTGGCTCAGTTCTTCTTCAAACAACAGTATACGTGGAAACAACATAACAGATAACAACGGCGATGGTATCGGGCTTGGTTCCTCCTCTAACAACAGCCTAAACGAAAACACCATAACAAACAATGTTGTTGGCATAGGGATATACAGCTCTTCAAACAACAGCATAAACAAGAACCACATTGCATATAACCGCTATACAGGCATCGAACTGGGCTATGACGCTTCAGACAATACTCTCTGTCACAACAACTTCATCAACAATACGAATCAAGTCTATTTCTATTCCAACTCAGCAAACGCTTGGGATGATGGTTATCCTTCTGGTGGTAACTTCTGGAGCGGCTATAATGGCACTGACCTGTATTGTGGGCTTGGACAGAATGAGACTGGCAGCGACGGAATCGGAGACGCGCCGTACATCATCGATATCAGTAATGTCGATCATTATCCTTTTGTAAATCCTCTTGTCATTCCGCCGACGACATTGGCTGGCGACGTGAACGGTGATGGAAACGTGAGTCTTGCAGATCTTACGTCGCTGGCTTTAGCCTACAATTCAAAGCTTGGAGACTCCAACTGGAATCCGATGGCAGACTTGGCTGCGCCCTACGGAATCATCGGTCTCACAGACGTAGTCACATTGGCCACGCACTACGGACAACACAACCCATAACCCTTCCTTTTTCTTAGACTTTGCCAAAACAATGCGCTAGAACATCTTTCCACAAGTAATATGTGTTCGTTGAATCATAATATGCCAAGGGAAAGGATGGAAAATGCGCAGGACATTTCCTGGATTAGTTCTATTAACAATTCTGATGGGCACGTTAACACTGGCATTTAACGTTCAACCAGCTCGTGCCAGCGGAACCATTTACATTAGGGCTGACGGAAGCATAGACCCGCCAACAGCATCTATTTCAACCGCTGACAATGTCACTTACACCTTAACTGGTAACGTTGCCAGCGATACTGGTGGCATAGTTGTTGAGAGGGATAACATTGTAGTTGATGGAGCTGGCTACACTCTTCAAGCAACATGGGGATGGGGAAAAGGAATAGACCTGTTTCTAAGAAGCAACGTAACAATCCAAAATATGACAATCAAAGCATTCCTCTATGGCATCTACCTCGATAATTCCTTCAGCAACAGCATTGTTGGAAACAACATAACAAACAACGACTATGGTGGCATCTGGCTCGACTCATCTTCTAACAACAACAGCATAGTTGAAAACAACATAACAAACAACGACTATGGTATCTATCTCGAATCTTCTTCTAACAACAGCATAGTTGGAAACATGTTTGCCAATGACGGTCTAGTGGTATGGTATTCTTATGGGAATGTTGTTGAGGACAATTTTGTGAATGGTAAACCTCTCGTTTGCTTTGAGGGTGCGTCAGGCGTTAAGATTGAAAACGCAGGGCAGGTAATAGTAATAGACTGCGACAACATAAACGTGGAAAACCTTAACCTCTCCCACACAAGTATTGGCATAGAGCTATGGAACACAACAAACACAAAAATAACTGGAAACAACGTAGCAAACAACTGGCATGGCATCTGGCTCTGTTACTCTTCTAACAACAGCGTAGTTGGAAACAACATAACAGCAAACAACGAGGATGGCATTTATCTCTGGTATTCCTCTAACAACGTAATTTATCATAACAACTTCGTAAACAACACTCAGCAGATGTTTATCGGCACGCCCGGATATGCGAATGTTTGGGATTATGGTTACCATTCTGGCGGCAACTTTTGGAGCGACTATAATGGAACAGATGCTAACAGTAATGGAATAGGAGACACTCCATACGTTATTGATGCAGATAATGCAGACAATTACCCATTTATGGTTCCAACTTTGATTCCAGAGTTTCCATCATTCCTTATTCTTGCATTATTTATGATGGCAACATTACTGGCAGTCATAATCCACAAACAGAAAAAAGGGAATTGTGCGGGAGATGACCCCCTCAATCGCCACCTAGGGATTTTTTGATTAAAAGCTTCCTGTCTCCTCTCACTCTTAACATTGTCTCTCGTGTCCTGTATATTTCTTTGGCTGCTGTGACTCTGTCGATTTGATCCAATCTCAGGAATGCTGTTATGTTCTTGTAGTTTGTCGGGCTTTCCTCTTCCAAGCCTTCTAGTGAACGAATTAATGTGGTGTAGTCTATCTTAATCCGGTCTATCGACGATTTTAACCACGCGTAGTTTTCAACGACGTTGAGGAGAATGTTGCTGAGGTAATGTGTTGCTTCAATGGTTTTTTCGGCTTCAATCATCGTTGCTGCACGTTTCAAGGCACCTTGCAGAAAGGCCGTGTTCAGGTAGTAGTTAAGCCGTGTTCTGACTTTGAAGTGGAGGGACTCCAGTGTTGGCAGGTTCGCTTTAGCTACAGCGTTGATGTCGTTCCATATCGTTTTGAATAGAGTTGGCATGTCTTGTGCGTGCGCCTTGTCAGTTCTGATGTAGTCTGCCATGTTGACGTATTCCTCAAAGAGACTGCGAATTCCGAGTTTTGCGGCGCAGCTCTCGGCTGTTTCCATGAATCGACTGTTCGAGAAAGGCTCTGAGGCAATTTCAACCAAGACCTTTAGAGTATTCTCTAAGGCCACCGTGGCGAAAAGATGTGAACTTCTGAAGTCATTTCTTGAAAAGGCCGATGTGGCACGACTTAGGTATATGTCGGATTCCACCACGTGTGCTTGCGTTCGAATGTCAACCCTTTCTGGCGAACAATAAGCCTTTGCCATTGAGAGGTTCATATTTGTCAAAGCCCAGTCCCTGTCGTACAGGATTTGCATTTCGTACAGTTTCTGATCTATCTCTGGCGGGATGGGCCCTTGGATCCAACGCTTCGGAACGTGATGTAAATCGATGAGAAATCCGCCCCGTTCGACCCTTTCAACGTAATCGTATCCATAGTCCTCCTTGTCGAGCAAGAACAAGTCAACATCACTCGATGCCGCGGCTTCACCTCGACTCCAACTTCCAAAAATTCCCACACCGTAAACGTCCTTCCTGGTAGCCAGTTCTTTGACGGTTTTCTCCAATGTCTTTCGCAGCTTCTCCGGGAGGCCTATCACATAGATCAGCTTTACACTGAAAACCAATAGTGCACGTTGTTATTCAAGATTTGCGAAGGATGTATCCGCAATCCCTTGCATATCGGCGATGGTACAAGCGGAAAAGCCATTTCAATCAATACAAAAGAACCGTAAAGCTTATATATTAAAACATGGCACGTGCTTAGTTACGCGGAACCGACCGTACTGCTTTCTGAAAAATGATGAAGAACCACGACGGTTCTACGGAAAAATAGTCGAGGCGAAAAGAAGTGAGTAAAAAGGAAACCGGTGCTCGCCAACATCTGCTTGACAAGTGCCCAGAGTGCAGCAGTTCAAACCTTGTTCACGATTATGACACGGGCGAAACAGTCTGCGGAGATTGTGGGCTCGTTCTGTACGAGCAGATGATGGATAAAGGACCGGAGTGGCGCGCTTTCACCCAAGAGGAGAAGGCGTCAAGGAGCCGCGTGGGAGTGCCAACGTCCTATTCCGTTCACGATAAAGGCCTGTCAACGGCCATAAGTCAAGTTGACCGAGACGCCTTCGGGAGAAAACTGCCACTCTCAACTCGTCTGCAAATGTGGCGTCTGAGAAAATGGCAGATACGCTCAAGGGTTCACTCTTCAATCGACAGAAACTTGGCGCAGGCAATGGCTGAACTCGATCGCCTGTCAGACAAAGTCTACATTCCACCGCCAATAAAGGAAAAAGCAGCAGTCACCTACCGCAAAGCCCTGGACAAAGGCTTGGTTCGCGGAAGATCTATCGCAGCCATAGCAGCGGCAGCACTTTATGCAGCCTGCCGCGGAACTGGAACGCCAAGAACCTTACGAGAAATTGCCGAGGCAAGCTTAGTCGACAAGAAAGACGTTGCCCGTTGCTACAGGCTACTACTACGGGAACTTGACGTACACATGCCGATTGCCGATCCTCTCACCTATGTTTCGAAAATCGCTGAGAGAACAGGAATCTCAGGCAAAACCCAAGGACTCGCCATACAGATTCTCAGAGAAGCCAGAAGCAAAAGGGCTGCCGCTGGTAAAGACCCAATGGGACTAGCTGCAGCAGCCTTGTACATTGCTTGCTTGCAGAACAACGAAAAGAAAACACAGAAAGACATAGCTGAAGCAGCAGGCGTCACCGAAGTCACAGTGAGAAACCGTTACAAGACACTGAAGAAACAACTCAAACTAGAGCTTCCAGATTGACAGGACGAGCAAGCACCACTAACCTTCCTCTTTTTCAAGCTCCATAACGATAGGGCCTTCGTACCCACGTTTCTCGCACACATACTTAGAAGGCACAAGCCAAAAGTCCACACTACTGGACAAACGAATGCTAGGGCTTCCACATTTCGGGCAGTATTTCTTCGCTGGTTTTCGCCGCTTGAGCGTTTTCAGTACTTCACGCATGTCTTGCAGCAGTCCCATTTCAAGCCTGAACCATCCGCCTAGAAGCTACTGAAGCTCTATGTTCTCGTCTGGGTATCCGAACTTCACCAAAAACTGGCGAACCCTTTCACGATGGTCACCTTGAAGCATTATCTGACCGTTCTTTGCCGTTCCGCCGCAAGCGCAATATCCTTTGAGTTTCTTGGCGATCTCGGCCAAGTTCGTGTTTTTCTCGTCAACACCATCCACTATCGTGGCAGGTTTGCCAAATTTGCGCGTTTCAAGCCGTATACGAATACGCTGCTGCTCCTTTTCTATCTCGCCGCAAGCACATAAGTCCTTTGGAAGTCCGCATGTTGAACAGATCTCAGCCATGATGCTCAGCTCTACAAGCACCATTGGGCTATATAAAACTTTCAAATCCACCATTCATGTTACAGGTTCACAACCCTGCACCAATTCTCCCTAAACAAAAACCGCAGCAGTTTATCAGAGCGGAACCTACACAACGCTAGCTATTATTTCCGCTGTTCAGACTAGCGTTAAGACTTTCAGCAAAGCTATTCAAAATCGAATTGGGAGTCCCGCTTCTCCTATCTCTCTATTTCTTTTTTCTTCAAGTCTTCAAGTGCGGAAGATATTGTACGAGAGTAGCTCGATCCGTGAGCCAACTCAAGAAGACAAAGCTTCACGAAGGCACAAACTGGTTTTGAACGACGCTGGAAAAACCTTTAATGAAAACCTCTCTCACTATGAGAACATGAAAGTAATAGTCTTGGGCTGCGGCAACATTGGCTCCGTTGCTGCGGAGGACTTGGCCCGCAGCATGCGCGCAACCGAAATCATCGTCGCCGACTACGATGAAGCAAGGGCAGAAGGCGTGGCAAAAAGAATAGGAGCGAGCAACCTATCCTGGATCAAGACTGACGTCACAAAGCACGACGAACTCATAGACACTTTGAGAGGATTTGATCTTGCAATGGGTTTTCTCCCAGGCAACCTCGGATACCGCTTGGCTGAAGCGTGCATCGACGCCCACAAGGACTTGGTCGATGTTTCCTACATGCCTGAAGACCCTCTGCCACTGAACAAAGCTGCCGTGCACTCGGGTTCAACGATCGTCCCAGATTGCGGGTTAGCTCCCGGAATCAGCAACGTACTCGTCGGACACTCTGTCTCAAAACTCGATAGGGTTGAATCCGTTCACGTAATGGTGGGCGGAATTCCTGAAAAACCTGTCCCGCCTTTGGACTACGTCATTACTTGGTCTACTGAAAGCCTCATCGACGAGTACACGCGAAAGGCGGGGATCATCAAGAAGGGGCAAAAAGTTGAAGTTGAAGCATTGAGTGGAGTGGAGGAAATCGAATTTCCAAACGTTGGAAGACTTGAGGCTTTCTACACTGATGGACTTAGAACCTTGTTGCACACGTTGAAAGACGTCGATGACATGTGGGAAAAGACGCTCAGATACCCAGGACACGCTGAGAAAGTAAGATTACTCAGAGCTCTAGGGTTTTTCAGTGAAACTAAAGTCAAAGTTGAAGGAGCCAACATCCAACCGAGGAAGCTCACGGCAAGAATCCTTGAACAGAAACTGTCAACCAAGACGCCAAACGACATCGTGGCATTGAGAAGCGAGACCTGTGGCGTAGAAGACAGCGAGAGAACAACGTATCTCTACGACCTGCTTGATTTCCATGACAAAGAACGAGGCCTAACGGCTATGGCCAGAACAACAGCCTACCCAGCGTCCATCGTTGCACAATTGATTCTGAAAGGAGATCTGAAAGAAAAAGGTGTGGTTCCACCTGAAAAATTAGGCATGGACAGCAAGCTGTTCAAATTGTTTTTAGAAGGCCTGAAAAACCGCGGAATAAACATTAACGAGAAGAAAACAGCGACTTAGGCTGGCGAGCACGTCCACATGCGGCTCGGAAGGCATCTCTTTACCTCGGTAGACTATCCTATCATTAACATAGTTGGCCTGCCATCTCAGCAGCTCTGGACTTTATTTGGTCATCATCTTTGCCGGAATGTTGGACGTTGAACGCTGAAATGGCAAACACTTAAAAGTCCCATGGTAAAGGGATATCTGCTGATTGATAGGTGTAAACTGATGCCAAATCGGCCAGCAATAGTTGCTGTTGGAAGAACAAGGTTTGGAGAGCACTACGAAAAAGAGCCTGAAAAACTGATTGAAGAAGCTTGGCTCAAGGCTTCGATGGAAGCGAATTTGGAACGCAAAGACCTTGAAGCCTGCTATCTCTCAGACTACTTTCTTCCTATCACAAACAAGCTTGGGTTGGAAGAAGGCTTCCTATCAGAACTGACAGAACTTCACGCTCCTATGGAAGTCACACGTTCATTCAGTTCAGCCCTGTCAAACGCATGCAACGCCATTCAAGCGGGAAGACACAGCATCGTTCTTGTCGGTGGAATAGAAAAGATGACTGACAGGTGGGACAAGATACGAGACGACCTGATGCTCCTTGAAGATCCATGGAGCTACTACGCGGGATGCACGCCAGAGGCAAATCATGAACTCATGCTTCGGGCCTACATCAAAAGGCACGGGTTGACCGGAGAGAACTTGGGGAAACTGAACACGGCTCTAGCTCAAGTTTCTGTGAAAAACCACCTGCACGGAACGAAAAACGAGTACGCACAGTACCAGAAGAAGATAACGGTTGAGCAGGTGCTGAACGCAAGAAAAGAAGCGCACAGGCCATTGGGACTGTTGGATTACGCTCCAATCTCTGACGGCGCAGCAATCCTTATCCTCACAAGCGAAGACGTTGCGAAGAAATTCACAAGCAAGCCCGTCTACATTCTGGGCCTGTCTTCAGCAACCGACTACTTGACGTATCCAGCGAGAGAGGACATGACCCACTTTCTGGTAAGCGAGATTTCAATGAAGAACGCTTTGAGAATGGCCGGAAAGAAGCTTCATGACATCCAACTTGTGGAACTCTATGACCAGTCCACCGTAATGGAGATGGTATCACTCGAAGATATGGGGTTCTGCAAGCGCGGAACAGCATGGCGCAGCATAAACGAAAGCTGCCAAGATTACAAGGGCTATTACAATTTAGACGGAAAAAGGCTTTTTGTAAACATGAGCGGTGGGTTGAAGGCTGATGGGAACCCCCTAGGAGCAAGAGGCGGTGCTCAGATTTTCGAAGTCGTTAAGCAGCTGAGAAAAGAGGCATGCGAACGCCAGGTCAAACCCGACGAGGATCTCGAGTGCGGATGTGTACTTGAGCTTGAGGGCTTTGGAACGAAAGGCTACGCTTACATCTTGGGGGTAGAATGAAGATGAGCAGCGAACCGATAGAACGAAGAGTCTCGTACCTTGGCGACAGACTGCGTGGAAACCGGTGTCTCATCTGCGGGAAAGAGTATTTCGAGATAAGGGACTACTGCGGGAACTGTGGAAGAAAAAGTTTTGGAAAATTGGTCAACACCGACCTCTTCTACGAAAAGGGCAAGCTTGAACTGTGCACGCTAATTAACGAACCGACGAACAAGTTCACCAAGCTCGGCAGCTACATCTACGGCACAGTCTCCTTCCATGACTGCAAAATACGCGTCCCAGGTAGACTAACAGACAGGACAGCAATCTGCAACGAAGTTGATTTCTCAAGTCTTGAAGGAAGAGATGTGGTCCCCAGATTTCGAAGACGGTACTCTGTTGAAAAAAGCGAAGTCATCCCGACGATCTCTTTGGCTTTCACGTTCGCAGACGAGTATTACCCCTACCAAGAATACAAAATCTTCACGCCAAAAAAGGAGTACGATTTACCCGGAATCGTGGGCTACGGAGTCTACACTTCAAGGTTCAGGATAAAGGAAGGAAACATAGAACGGTCCGTTCCGTTCATCGACGAGGATTCCATAACCGCAGCGGTTGAAGCTGGGAAACTCGCGCTCATCCATTCCGGCGTTGACAACTCGTGTGTCGGAAAGATTTACGTCGGGTCAGAGTCAAACCCCTACGCGGTCAAGCCCATAGCCTCAAAAGTGGCGCAGGTTCTGAAGCTTGGCGAGGAGAGCGAAGACGTCCAAGGCGTTGACGCAATAGACACCGAGTTTGCATGCAAAGCCGCCACAAGCATGTTCAAAGACGCCGCGGCCTTAGTCAATTATCCAAAATCAAACATCAAGTACGCCATGGTCATCGGAACTGACAACTCGCAAGCAGCTCCAAGAGACTGCCCCGGCGGAGAACTAGACTTGTTCGTCGGGTACGGTGCCGCAGCCTTCATCCTCGGAAAACAGGACGTCATCGCGGAAATCGAAGGATGGTACTCATGCACGTCCGACACCCCTGACTTCTGGAGAAGAGACGGTGAACCACATCCCATGCACGGAGGACGCTACACGGGAGACCCAGCGTACTTCAAACACATCAGGATGTCAGCCAAAAAGCTGATGGAACGACTTAGCCTACAAATTGGAGACATTGACTATTTCGTAGCACATCAGCCCAACATTCAGTTCCCGGTGAGAATCGCGAAGGAGCTTGGATTCAAAGAAGAACAGTACGCACCGATGCTTCAAGTAGCAAAGTTTGGCAACACGTACTCCGGCTCTTCACTAGTAGGGTTGGCAGCAGTGTTAGACATAGCCAAGCCCGGGAATCGCATTCTTGTAGCAAGCTATGGTTCTGGAGCTGGAAGCGACGCCTACTCACTTATCACGACCAGCCAGGTTCTTGACAAGCGGTCCAACCAAAAACTGACGGTTGCCTATCAAGCGCAGAACCGCTTCTTGGAATATGTAGACTACACAACCTACAGACGTCTGAAGCTGGGCATGTAGAAAACGTTTAATAATTCAAGAACAACTTATGAGCGGAGCTTAAACCATTGTATCTCTCCAAAGTCTTGAAAGTCCTCTATTCACCACGAAAAACCTTGAAGGAAGTCATTCAAGAGCCAAAGTACATCGGACCGGTCCTCATCCTAGTCCTTCTTGTAGCAGTAAACATCGCATCCGCCTACGTCATCTTCTCAAAAGAGTATTACCAACAGGTTTTGCCTAACACAGGAGTGGATACATGGACTGAAAGCAGCAGTTACTGGACATCCCCAAACGCGAACGTCAGCCAGAGCAGCGATTCCATCACCGGAACATACTATGGCAACGCGAGCATAGCCTTCTCAAACCAAAACAGCACTCAAGTTTCGATGAGGTTAAGCGGTGTAGGATCTATAAACTGTTCGGCCCAAGGCGGTTACGACCTCTTGTCCTTCAGGATAAAATGGACCGGCCCTCAGGGAACACCTAACAACTTGACGATGGAGTTGTATTCTGCCAACTCCTCCTCAGACTACTTCTATGATAATCTCACCGACACGTTTTCCAATTCCACTTACAACATATGGAACAACTTCACGATACCGCTCGCGTCAGGATGGCCCAGCTTGGGTCAACCTGATTGGAGCACCATAACAGGGTTGCAACTGCAGTTCACATGGGCTCAGAATTCCAACATAACCTTGCTCATCGACGGCCTGTTCTTCCGCGGCCCTTACGAGCCGCTGCTTCAGACCGCTGGCGCGGCCTACCCGCTCAGCTACGGAGTGCCGGGCGCTCTGCAGTATGTAGTAACATGGGTCTTACTCACCGGTATGATATATGTGGTAGCGAAGGCTTTCAAGGGCAAAATAGTGTGGAAACCCATGCTGATTGCGATAGGATTCCTCCTCATAACCATGTGTATAGGGACCTTAATAACGGGGATAGGATACGCAACTCTGCCAACACTTCATTATCCGTTTGACCTTTATGGCGGCGTGCAAGGAGAAGGCAGAGCAGCTCTCAACACGATAACAGATCAAGCTGCAGTCGCCACCGATATCGGCCTCATCGCCCAACTGCTTGTGTGGGTATGGACCGCAGCGCTAGCTTCGATCGCGATTCGCCAGATGACTGAATTCTCATGGCCGAAAAGCACTGCCGTGGCGATAATTGCTTACATGGTCACGATATTACTAGTGATCATCATCATCGGGTAGCAATCCAGCAAGTACGTTTACAGAAAAGAGAAACGTGCATAGCTCGGTTTCCAGGAAGTGGCTGGCGAAATGACCGCCGTTCTTGAAACTTCGGTCTATACCCTGTGACCAAAGGCGCAAAGCTAAATCCTGTTGAGGCACTGCGTTACGAGTAGAAGCCTAGCAAAACTTATATTGCTGAAGGACTTTTCTGCATGTGACTAGCCTAAACCAAGGCTCAAGTGCCATGTATTAGGCACATGGGTTCTCACAGGAAGAGGCTGGCTCCGCGACAGGGACGAAAACACAACATGCCAAGAAGGCTACCAGAAAGAACAAAGAACGCGCCTAGACAACCGAGAGGATTTGGAAGCCAAATCAGATTCCGTCCGAGTATACCGTTTTTGCAATCGAAGCCCGTAAAAGAGAATCAGGAAGTAAAAGTTGTCATCGATGACGTCGGAAGCAGGGGCAACGGCGTCGCAGGGACTCAAGGCCACCTCATATTTGTTCCTCGCAGCAAGATGGAGAACGTGTCATGGCAAGAATTCGAAGCGTAAGTGGCAGATTTGCCCTCGCGGAAAGGATTGCTTAGACCGGAGAGATGAACTTGAAGATTAATGAATTACGAGATGGGATGAAACGAATAAACATGATGGCAAAGGTCGATGAGAAATCTGAAACGCGGGAAGTGACTTCCAGGTTCAAAGATCAAACACTCAAGGTTGCCACGGCCCTTATATCCGACGAGACTGGCACGATAAAATTGACACTCTGGAACGAACAGATAGATCAAGTCAACGTCAACGACACAGTCAAAATACAGAACGGCTATATCACGAGTTTCAGAAGCGAAATCCAGCTCAACATAGGAAGATACGGAACGCTGACAGTTGAATAGACTTTAGAGACAGCGGAAGAAGTATTTTAGCAAGGGTGAGAGGTGAAACGTATGGAAGAGAGACGAGGATTCGGCCAAAGAAGAGGAGGATTCAGAGGACGCAGTGAGAGAGGAGGGTTTGCTCCTAAGCCAGTGGAAGTCGGAAAAGAGTACGAGGTGGACATTCAAGAAATGAGCCGCAGAGGAGAAGGCATAGCAAGAGTCCAAGGCCTAGTGATTTTCGTGCCAAACGCAAAGGAAGGCCAGCACGTCAAAATCAAGGTAACGCGGATAAGCAGCAGATTCGCAGAGGCCGAGGTTGTTGGAGAAGGAGAATCGCAAAAAGGCGAAGAAGGCACAGAGTAGTAGGATTGCTAAGACGAACGTCGACCGCCACCGTCTGAAATCTCCATTCGAGCCGCGACCTTGATTGGTCTCATTTCTTCTTGAAGAATATCCAATTCTTTTTGTCTTTGAGCCTAACTAGAACGTATGAGCCGTTTAGTTTTTCGCCGTTGATTTCTACGACGAGTTTATCTTCTTTTCGGTCAATAAGCTTGAAGGTACCCTTGTCCCAGATTTCCACTGAACCCGCACCGTATTCGCCTTCTGGAATTGTTCCAGTGAAATTCGCGTAAGATAGTGGGTGATCTTCCACCTGAATGGCAAGCCTTCTGATGCCGAAGTTGACCGGGGGTTCCTTGGGAACTGCCCAGCTTTTCAGAACGCCGTCCATCTCCAGGCGCAAGTCATAGTGCAGATGGGTTGCAGCATGCTTCTGAATGACGTATGTGGTCCCCTCGCTTTTCTCAGACTTATCCTTGGGCTCGGTGGTTTTTTCGAAGGTCCTCTTGCTCTCGTATTCTTTCAGGTTCAATTTTTACATGATCCCCCTCGCGTCGTCGGCTGAAAGCCAGAATGTCTCCTCTGAAGGACGTTTAGCTTCTACTCGTTTAGCTCGTTCTGAGGTCGTCGAAGAACTCGGACAGGTCGGCTGTGGATTCGCCGCTTTCGTCGCTGATTCTCTGTTTTGCTGGTGGGTTAGTTAGGTAGAAGGGTATTCTGTTCGTTATGCGATCCGCGAAGGTTGGTTGAAGCTCGTTCGTGTAGAAGACGCCTATTGGAATCCTATCTCCCCACTCGCTGGACTTGGTCATTGCCGACATTTTCTTCTCAAATTCTTCTGCCTGGTTGTGCACGATTGGGTCGTACCCTGTTTCTTCCAGCTTGTAGAGCCTAGACTGAGGCCTTCCAGTTTTAGGATCTTTTCTGTCCTCGCCCGCGTACCACTCTCTGGTGTTTATGTCGTTGTAGGTGGGGCAAGGCTGCAACGCGTCTATGAAAGCCAAACCTTTGTGCTGGACTGCCTGCTTGACAATGTCTTTTACATGCTTCACATCGTATGCGTACGACCGCGCAACGAACGTGTATCCTGACACGAGTGCTAAGGCAATTGGGTTCACAGCTTCATTGATGTTCGGTTTTGGAAGGGCCTTCGTTTTCAGGCCAAGCTTTAGTGTAGGTGAAGCCTGACCCTTAGTCAACCCGTAAACGCCGTTGTTATGTATTATGTATGTGATGCCCAAGTTTCTTCTTCCAGCGTTCACAAAGTGGCCTGCCCCTATTCCCAAGCCGTCGCCGTCTCCTCCTATAGCCAAAACGACAAGTTCAGGGTTGGCCACTTTTATGCCTGTTGCGAAGGGCAAAGTTCTGCCGTGGAGAGTGTGAACACCGTAGCATTTCACGTTGTGAGCCTCCTTTCCCGAGCATCCTATTCCAGAGACCATCACTATCTGATGAGGCTCCAAGCCGAGCTCGGCGAAGGCCATTTGCAACGCAGTCATTATGCCAAAGTCTCCGCATCCTGGGCACCAGTCAGCGAAGACGTCGGTTTTGAAATCTGATGACTTAAGAACCATAGGTTAACACCTGTCTGTATCCAAAGTAATTCTTTAGAATGAGTAATTAGGCTTTGGGTTTTTGTTGTGTTTGGGTTGGTTGTTGCTAGGTCTGTGTTGGTCATTTTTTCACCTCCTGTAAGAAACTATTGGAGTTTAGTTAACGGGTGATAGGTGGGAGTGGTGTGGGTGTTTGTTTGTTGTAGCATGGGTAGCATTGGTTGTATTTGTCTGCTATGGGTTTTCCGCATTTTTTGCATGTGTTGGTGTAGTTGTTGTGTTGTTCTATGAAGCAGTCATAGCATAATGCAAATTTTGGGTTGACGGGTTTTTCGCAACTCTCGCATTTGCGTATCATTGTTTTTTACCTCTTTTTAGATGGTTGTGTTGTTTGTATGACTTGAGCAATGGCATTCCTTAAGGTGGTGTAGATGTTTTTGTTCATGTTTTTATCTCCTGTTTTTTGCTCCTGTAAGAAACTATTGGAGTTTAGTTAACTCTGGTGTGTTGTATCCATCCATCTCAGAGTTGAATTTCTGGCTTGGCCTGTTTTGGTTTTGTGATTTATTGGCTGGCCTACGTTGGTTGTGGTTTGTTGGTTCAAGCGGTTTCAACTGTTTGTTAGTTAAGGGGGGTTTGTTGTTTTTAAGGGGGGAATGTGTTTCCCCTGTGTGTTTGGTTTTCGTGAGAGCATATGCGACTATGCGTAGGCATGGCATTGCATGCAGAGCATGAGTGCCTGTTGTAGTTGGATGCGAGGTGTATAGTTCGTTGTCACTGTTGTTGTTGTTTTTGTTGTTGTTGTTGTTTTTGTTATTGTTGTTGTTTTTGTTGTGACTGTTTATCGGTTTTTCATTAGTTGCGTCCTATGTTCTCACTGTTATGTTTTTGTTGTTTTTGGTTAGGGCAACGTTGATTTGGCGTTGTCCTAGCGTGTTTTCTATAATGGCGATGTTTGCGAGGGTGCAGTTATCGTCGTTGTAGAGTGTGGCGTATATGTGTGTTTTGTCTTGTCGGATGGTTGACAGTCTCATTGTGGTGTCTCCGTTGATTTGACTTTGAAGATGACGGTGCATACTTTGTATTCTCCGTTGTCTGTGTAGAATGTTGCGTTGTAGGTTACTCCAACGACTTCTTCGTTGGGGTTGTCCGTGTATATGCGGTAATTCTGTTTGTCTGGTGTCAATTCGGTTGTCATTGTTGTGTCACCTCCGTTTGTGTTAGTTGGTGTTCGATTGCGGTTCTTGTTCTTTGGTCGAAGGGAACGGGGTCGTTGTCTTCGGGTGTAGTGTCGAATACTCCTTTGAGTACGTAGAGTTTGCCGTTGAGTTGTGGGTTGTGGATGGATTCTCCTTTGAGTATCCAGTCTCGGAGTTGTTGTTTGTTCTTGAAAGTTCGACCTATTGTGAACTGAACTTGTTTTGTTTCATTTGTTTGTTGAATTTTCATTTTTAAATCACATCCTCAATTTTGATGGATGTGATTTCTCTTTTAGTGGCGTTGTCGTCGTTTCGTGGTCGGCAAGGCAAGAATAAATCTTTTGGGACGGTGGGTTTCCGAAAGATTTATCTTGACTTGCTTGTAATTTTGACGACGTTATGTCGGCAAAATTCTTCTGAGGAATGGGTATGGGAAAACCTTTGGTTTTTCCATGTCTGTTGTTGTTGTTGTTGTTGTTGTTATTATTTGCGCGGCATGGCATTGCATGCAGAGCATGAGTGCCTTGTCGTCGTCTTCGTTTATTTTGTTGTTCGGCTGTGCGTAACGATTATGAGGGGGTGGCATGTTTGCGGAACGTCTTTTTTGTTGTTGTTTTTGTGTCTTGTTTCTTGTGATATGTGCTGTTTTTTGTTACTAATCGTTTGCAGTGTTTTTTAGTGTCTGCGTGGTGTAGCGGTTGATTTGGTAATGTATTAAGAGTTGTTCTTGTTCTTGTTTTTTGTGTTGTTTTGTCCATTGTTGTATTTGTGGTTTATGTTTTGTCGCTATTTGTTTGAGGTGTTGGTTATAGTTTGTTATTGTTTTTGTTGTTACGGTGTGGTTTGGTGGTAAATGGAGTTTCCAGCGTCGTGTTGTCACTGCATTTTTTGCTACGTAGAATATGTGTGCTATTTCTATGTCGGTTAGTCCTTTGTTGTATTTTTTTTGGAGTTGTTCGTCTGTGAATTTTCGTTTTGTCATTGTTTTCGCTTTTTGTGGTGCTTGTTTGGACTTATGTGATTGTGGTTATACAGAGTTGGTTATGTATAGGTATTTTGTTTTTGTTGGTGGTGTTGTTGTTTTATCTATGATGGTTCTTTGGTCTAACTTGATGCTTGTTAGTTTTTGGTGATTGTGGTTGTTGTTAATGATGTTCCACATTCTTTCGATTTTGATTTCGTTGGTGTCTGTGATTTGTAGTGTTTTGCCCTTTGGGATTTTGTCTATTAGTTCATAGTATATTTCTATTGGTGGTTTCTCTCTTTTCGGTGGGATTTCAGTGGGGTTGATTATTTTGAATGGTTGTTTTTCTGTTTTTTCGAGTTCTGGATTTTTGACTGTTTGGTCTATGATTTCAGTGTGTCCGCGTGTGGTTGTCATAGGGGGTATTTTTGTGGTGTCGATTATTTTGAATGGTTGTTTTTCTTTCATTGTAATCAACTAGATAGTACCGTGTATTTGAGGTATTTATAGTTTGCTTTTTTTTGTGTTGTTTGTCTGGTTTTGATGATGTGGTTGTTAGTTGGGTTGGTGGTAGTTGGTCTTCTTGCTCTGTTGTTGGTGTTTGTTCTTGGGTGTTGTGTTTGGGTGCTTTGGTGGTTGGTACGGGTTTGTCTGTTTTTGAGAATTTGATGTTTGTGTTGTTTGTCGTTTTTGTTGCGTTGGTGTGTTTGGTTCGTGGTGCTGGCTTTTGGCGTAGTAATTTGTAGCGTCTTTTTTCCCTTTTTTGGGAAGATGGTTTTGTGTACGTTGTTGATTTGTTGGGTGCGCGTGTGTTTGAGTGTGTGTGCTTCTATTGTTTTGTTATGTATACAGTTTTGTCTCGCCTGTGTACTTTGAGGTTTGATAGGTTTTGTTTCTTTATGTGTTTAGAAAGCATTGTGTAAATGGTGTTTGGTGTCTTATTTTGTATGTTGATTTTATATGTGCCTTTTGTTTGCTTTTTAATTTGGTCAAGGACGTTTGTGTAGATTGGCTCTGTGGTTCTGAATTTGGTTGATGGTAGGTCTTCAACTTTTTCGATTAGTGGGGTTGGTTTGGTGTCGGGCATGGTTCTTGTTTGTGTTGTTGTTGGTTTATTAATGTTGGTGTGGGTTGGGTGTCTTGTTTAGTTGATTATTTTTGGTTTGTTTTGCTTTTCTTTTGGTGGTTGAGTGCGAACGAATGTGAGCACGAAACAGCGCGAAACAGCTAATCAGATTGATACTGAATAGAAAAAGAGGGGGTTGTTTGTTTTTTATTTGTGTTTTTTGCGTTTCGGTTTTGCTTTGTCTGTTTCTGTGATGTGTTTGAAGCCTGCTTTTTTTAGTATGGCTTTGGTGCGGTTGCGTGGTCTGCGGATTGGTGGTATGTCTTCGTGATCTACTATGTTGACTAGGGTTTTTCCTTCTAGTATTTGGTTTGTGTTATGGAATACAATGGCTTTTCCGATTGGTATTTGTTTTATAATTATGTTCTGACGGGTTTTTATTGATTGAGATGTGTTTCCTGTGTTTATTATTTTGTATTGGTGCTTTTTGGGCATTGTTTATTCCTCTATTTGCGTTTTCGGTATATGTGGTATCCGTCTATTTCGTCCATTTTGGTGAATCCTTCGTTTATGAGGTTCATTGCTTCTTCTTTGGTTTTTATTGCTTTGCTTGTCCATTCTCCATCTTCGTTGTGATAGAGTGTTTCTACGATGTGGATGTATCGATCTGTCATTACGGCTGATTTGTGTCCTAGTATGTGACGTATGATTGTTCCGTCTCGTAGTTTGTAATATTCTGTTGTTGCTTTCCAATGTCTGAAGGTGTGGAAGTGTATTTGTTTGAGTCTTGGATTGTTGAGTTTTTTGGCTGTTTTGTCTCTCATTTGTTGGAATGTTACTCTTAATCCTTTTTTGGTTGAGGTTCGTGAGAATGGTGCGTCTGTGTCTTTAGGTATGTTGTTTAACATTCCTTTGAGTTTGTCGCTTATTCGTAGTATTCGGGGTAGGCTTCCCTTTTCAGGGTGGTTGATTGTTACGGTTTTGTGTTCTAGGTCTATGTCTTTCCATTGTAGTTTATAGGTTTCTCCTATTCTTGCGCCTGTTTCTTTGAGTAGTTGTAGGAGTGGTGCTATTGTTTTTCCTCCGCTTGCTATTAGTTGGTCAATTTCTGTTTCTGTTGGTATGAAATAGATTTTCTCTTGTATGATGTATTTTGGTGGTATCCATGTTTTTCCTAGTAGTTTGAGGTAAAACGTGTATGTTGATGCAGTAGTGGATTTTGTTGAGTTTGACCATTTGATTTGTGCGAGTGCGGTTCTGAATTGTTCGGGTTCGTTTATGTCGTTGCATAGTTTTGCTATTCGGTTGAATCGTTGGATGTTGTTTTCTATCGTTTCTTCTGTTCTGTTTAGTTTTCTAAGTTCTTCTGCGTATCTTAGTAGGTCTGGTGTTCTGTTTACTTGTAGGTGTGTTGAATTTATGCTCCGTGGGTTAACACCTGCCTGTCAGGAGCTTCTCCACGCAGAATCTTCTTCAGTGCAATGTACACTTCAGTCGTCGTCATCGGTCTCCCAGTGTACTTGAGAATGTAGAAGTTGGCCTGAATTCCCGTCGCTTCCCTCAATATTCCCGCGAGCTGCCCCAGATAGTTGCTTTCAACGTCAATAATCTTCCGTGCAGGCTTCAAAGCATTGGCCACGTATTCTTTTGGAAGCGGGTGTAACATGCGGAGCTGCATGAAACCCAGAGTGAGGCCTTCGGCTTTCAACATTTCCATCGCTTCAAGGATAGCTCCTTTTGGAGATCCCCAGCTGACGACGAGGTTTTCAGAATCTTTGTCTCCGAAGAAATTCACCTTCTCCTCGACCGGAATTTCTTTGTCTACCAATTCGAGTTTTTTCATCCTTTTTTCAACCATCTTGATTCTGTTTAATGGTTCTTCGCTGATGTGGCCGAACTCGTTGTGCTCGTCTCCCGTGTACCAGTGCACACCGTTTTTCGTTCCAAGCAAGACTCTTGGAGACAAGCCTGTTTCGGTGAATCGGAACCGCTTGTACGACGCATCTTTAAGATTGGTTTCGTCAAGAATCTGGCCTCTTTGAATCTTGAAGTGGCCAGTGTCGAACAATGGGTATGTTTGAGAACAGTTGGCCATGGCCTTGTCTATCAAGTGTATGACTGGCAGCTGGAACCTTTCGGCATAGTTGAAAGAACGCGCAGCGTCGTAGAAACACTCTCTAATGTCGCCCGAAGCAAGTACTATGCGTGGAAACTCTCCATGTCCAGCGTGAACCGCAAACCTCAGGTCAGCCTGTCCATGGCGCGTGGGCAGGCCCGTTGCCGGAGCTCCTCGTTGATAGTAGGTGATAACCAAAGGCACTTCAGAGTTTCCGGCCCAGCTCAGACCCTCGACCATCAGCGAAAACCCTGGCCCTGATGTTGAAGTTGCTGCCCTTGCACCTGCCAACGCGGCTCCCGACGCCGAGTTGACGGCGGCAATCTCGTCTTCCGTTTGGACTACGACGATTCCCCCGTCTCCGGCGCTGGTCTTAAGAATTTCATGAGCTTCAAGATACTCGCTTTCATCCGCGGCTGGAGTTATAGGATAGTAAGTTTGGACACGGCATCCTCCGAGAACTTTTCCCATGGCAACCGCCTGGTTTCCTGAAACGAAGATCCTTTTCTCATTCACGTCTGCTTTCATGAGCTTGTGCTGGAATGAATCCTTGAAAGTCTTCTTCGCGTAATCGTACGCCTCACGCAACGCCAAAACATTCATCTCCACCACCTTCGGCCTTTCAGAAAAAACAGCAGTAACAGCCTTCTCAACCAAACCGACGTCATAGTCGAGTAGCGCAAAAGAGACTCCCATTGTCAAGACGTTTATCATACGCGTAACTTTGCTCAACTGTTCTATTCCGAGCTTTGCCGCGATTGTCTTTAGCAAGTCCATGTATGGTATCTCGAAAACCTGCACGCCGGCTTTCTTGGCATCGCCTAGAATGTCGGCTAGGCTGTCTCCCAAGCCTCTCTGGTTAATGTACTCGCGAACTTCATCCCTGAACTCAGGCGGCAAAGTTGGTATTCCCAAGATCGCCGTGCCGATTTGGTCTTTGTCAACTATTATACCACCGCTAGAGACGACTTCGCCCACGTGTCTCACGACGGTTTCGCCGTCAAATGCAGCCAGCAAGTCAACGTCATTGACGTTTGCCAAGACTTCCCCCTGGGAAACACGCAAATGAAAATAGCTGTGCAAACCCTTGATGTTCGAGTGGTACTCTCTTCTTCCAAAAACGTACAAGCCCCCGTAGCCGCACGCCCTGCCAAAAATGTTAGCAGCAGAGTCAACTCCGGCTCCCTGAGGCCCACCTGCCATCCAGTTAACTTCCTTCATTGTCATCCTCCTTCAAGTTCTCACGGAAAATTGTCTCTATGGAAAATTGTTTGTAATAGCTTACGCCTTAACCACCGGTAGCAGTGTCGGCGCCCAAGCAACACTCGCAGCCTGAAGTTTCTCCACAGTATGGGCACACGCACTTGCACTCATCGATCGGATAACCGCACTTTTCGCACAAAGGTATCTTTTCGTTTGATTTCATCTTGCTCATCTACTCGACTTTAGTAATCGTCCAAAAGATTAAGTTTTTGGAAAACTGAAAAACTCCAGAACTGGAGATAAAATCAGAAAAAGGGAGGATTGCTCGAGTTCCTTTTGGCCTCGCAGTAGTAGATTACACTTGCTCCAACAGAGTCGTGAAGGTGTCGTGATGGTCCTCTTCATCCTTCAATATCTCCATGAAGAGGAAGGCTGTAGTAACGTCCCCTTCCTTCTGGGCCATCGCAATTATCTCTTTGTACATGTCCATAGCTTTCTTCTCGTCCTTGACGTCTTGAGCTATCATTTCCTTCAAAGTCTTTCCTACGTTAATGGGTTCAGGCTTGGTCGTCGGTATTTCGCCCAAATAGAAGAGTCTCTCAGCAATGGACTCTGCGTGTTTCATCTCTTGTTTGGCTATGCCCTCAAACGCGTCTTTCGTCGCGTAGCCTTTCACGCCTATCCATTGGACGTGTTGCCACATGTACTGAATCGAAACTTGTATTTCTCTGGCGATTGCACCGTTGAGCATGTCCAACAATTTCTTTGATGCCATTCGTTTTTCACCTTGCTTCCAATTATGGCTTGAGTTTGTTTCTCATGTTATATTAAACCTTCGTCCCACAACGCCAAAGTTCGCAAAGTATCGAGAAGCTCTATTTAGATGCCTTCAGATTAGTCGAGGGACCAGGGCCTTACGCAATAAATACGCACTCAATACATGAAACGAATACGGTCTTATGTGCATCTTCATTAGTGAAGAGAAAACTGGCCGGATCTGTGTATGAATGTTGGTGTATAATAAATCATCAAGGCTGAGCCGCATACTGGACACTTCTCTTTGGCCCACCTCAAGTGCAGGTGGCAGACTTCTTGAACGGGATGCTTATTCGGATGATAATCTATGGTTAGATCCCCCAGAGGATCAGTTCTTGGTGTTATCTTGGGCATTTCACTCGGTACTATGAGATTCACATTGATCTCCTTTCTTAAGGTCATAGGTTATCTTAGTTCAGTATAATGCGTCACTTTTACGTGATGTTTGCCGGAGCAAGTCTTCTGTCTAATGGACCAGATGCCAAGAAAGAGTGAAAACTCTCTGGGTTCGCAGAAACGACTCGATAAGCTTCAACAAGCTACACACATGATTCAGCCTAGGACCAAGAGGAACAGGAAAATCTTCCTTGCCAGAACATATTGCAGAACAATATCTGAACGAACACTCTAGCCAAACCCCACTCATCCAAATCCAGAGACATAGTAATTTTATCGAAAGAAGTGGGTTCTGCCGTGCTTGCAGACGTACGAAAGGAACACATGAAAGTAGTATTGCTCAGAAAAACTTATGACTCCCACGCCCGCTAAAAAGAGAAAAAGGGAGGGTTGTGTTTCTTATATCGGGATTAGTCCGTTTCTTCCTGATGTCCTAGGTAGTATTATTGTGATTGTATCGCTTCCCTGAAACAGCGCGCCACCGTTGAGTTTACCAGTTAAAGTCAACTGTACTGTCATTTGGCCATGTTTAATGAGCGGTGTCATGTCGACAATACTAAGGATGTAGGATATGACTACTTGATAGTCAAATTTGACCATCAAGTCTGAGGGCGTGTAGAGGCTAAGCTCGTTCGGGTCAACCGGAATAGTGCCATCCAACCTTATCGATGAAGCATCGATGTCACCTGGAAAATAGCCTGTTGGAGGTTGAATATCGCAAATAATCCAAGGGCCATTCGACCGCGAGTTCAGAACCAGTGGAAAGATGCTAAAGTATACGCGACCGATAATTTCTGTTGAATGCGCTACGGTGTTCCATAACCCTTGACTATCCGTGACATTCAGTGTTACCCCGTAGGTTCCGGGTGAAGGGAAGGCGTGTGTGATGGTTACCCCATAAGAGTCAATTACTCCGTCACTCTCGAAGTCCCAAGCATAGCTGGCAATGGGCATTTCGCCCGCGCCACTCCAGCCAGGCAGCGAGCTTGACGCATCAAAAGAAATAGGCTCGTCCGTCAATGCTATCACAGAACTCTGAGTAAACGAAGCGACCGGCTCAAGAGGCTGGTCTGAATACATGTAGCCATCTACAGGAAACCAGTCCCCATAATACGCCCAGAAGTGGATACTGGTTTCTCCAACGCCTACACATTCGAAGGTGAGTGTCGCCAAGGTTCCGCTGCCACTGACCCCTTTGGGCGCCCAACAACCAATGTCAAGTAGCACGCTATCCCAGGGGCCAATGACAGAAAACCACTCTCTGCCAGTTTTCAGGAAATCGCCCTCAGTTACGCTGACAAGGTTGAAAGGCCCAGTCCATTGTAATGTGACATTGTAAAAATTCAAGCCAACAACGTCGGCTACTTTTACACTGACACTGAAGATGCTGGAGGGTCGCGTCGTTGTGATCGGAGGATCTATGTAAATAGTTGGGGTTTCAGCATGAACCATCCGTATGTTTACCGCGGCTGCACTGACAAGTAACGATACAACAAGGCTGATACACAACAAGTTTTCCTTCCTCATTTTCTATTCTCCTTTCTTATTCAAATTACACTTAGTAGTCCGTACAGAAAAGACTAAGCGCAACTAAACACTGGGCACAAGATGCTTATATGACTTGTGAAACATTGTTCTAATACAGACGTGAACTGAAAAATGAAGCAATTGCGCTTGCTACAAAGCCAATTCGTTTCAACAATAACTACGTAATTTTCAGCAAACCACTGATTAACCGAACAGCGCGCGCATGTTCTCTTTCATACACTCCATCATACCTCAGAAAGCCCTTCTTCACTAGATTCTGCAGGTGATCATCCACCACCTTCCAATCTTTCTCTCAAAGGACCACGGCCACATAGCGCGCTCTCTCTCAGAATGCATCAAGTTTCTTCTGTTTCTGAACGTCCTTTCTCATCAGGTCCTGAATTGCCTCGCGCGCGCAACATACTTGACAGATAGAAAGAGTTAAAGGCAAAAGTGAACGTCATCATCTTGACGGGCGTTCGCGTGCATGACACGGAGCATACCCTTTTAAATGTGCATTTGACTCAGAAGTTATTGGGAATCCTTTTGAAAGATGTTGAGCTGAAACTAGTAGCTGAATTGACAAAGAACAGTCGTAGAAGCGACAGGGAACTGGCAAAGCGCTTGCGCGTTTCTCAGCCCACAGTCACGAGAATCAGGAACAAACTGGAAAAAGAAGGCATTATCAGAGAGTTTACAATCATACCGGATTTTGTGAGACTCGGCTATGAAATCGCGTCGATAACATTTGCTAAGATGAAAGACCCCCCCTTCCCAAAAGGCAATTGAAGAGGTTCTGAGACATGCGGCAGAGATGGAAAAGAATAATCCTTCTCCAACAATTGTAACGATGAGAGGAATAGGCTGCAACGCTGACTACGTGAGCGTCTCCTTTCACAAAACCTACTCTGAATACACCCAGTACATCCAATACGTCAGACAGTTTCCCGGAGTGAAAGTCGATGATATCAAGAGCTTCGTGATAGACCTCCAAGACAAGGGGCATTTCCGGTATCTGACGCTCTCCGTGTTCGCAGACTACCTACTCAGAAAGAAAGAAAACCAATAGAAGAGAATCGCGACACGTCACCAACTTCGCGTTTAGCAGATAATCAAGTGCGAGCACTCGTCTTTCTAGACAGCGCGTGCTAGAGACACGACATGATGAAGAATACTGGGCATCATACTGCTGCAGCTTTACTTACTTACGACCATAACAACGACCCGTAAGAGAATCAGAGAAAACGTAAGGATTCGAAGCCTCACCTTATACCAGAATCGACATCGAAACTTGACTTGCAACTTAACTAAATTAAACTTGCTCAAACCGCAGTCCAACATCATTACACAAGCTGGACGAGATTCTTCGTCGTCAGCCCAAAAGGAAAGTGCCGTTTAGAAGAGAGTATGTGAAATCCTTTACAAGACAAGCAAGCTAATGTAATTTCAAGGTAAAACAGCCTGAAGTCGGCGGCAAGTTTATAATTCTAGGCTCTAACATTTGAGAAAAGAGGAAGAAAACTATAATGGAGAAGACAAATGAAAACTTGAAGAACGCTTTCGCAGGCGAGTCGCAGGCAAACCGTCGCTACGTAGCTTTCGCTCAGAAGGCTGAAGAGGAAGGTTTTTCACAGGCTGCAAAGCTGTTCAGAGCGGCGGCAGAGGCGGAGACTGTTCACGCATTGAATCATATTCGAACAGTAGGAGACGTGAAAACTACTGCTGAAAACCTGGATGCCGCTATTGCAGGAGAGACTTTTGAATACAAGAAAATGTATCCAGAATATGTAAAGATGGCCAAGAAAGAAGGAAATACACAGGCTACTTGGAGCTTCAATGTGGCCAATCAGGTCGAGCAGGTGCACGCCGGCCTCTTTTCAAAAGCTGCTAAAGCCTTGAAGACGGGCAAAGAACTGCCGAAGGTTGATTACTACGTTTGCAGCGTTTGCGGAAACACGGTGGAGAACGAAGCGCCCGAAAAATGTCCAATCTGCGGAAACCCAAAATCGAAATTCTTCAAGGTAGCTTAAGTCTACAAACCTTTTTTCTGTTTTTCTACTGTCAATAGCCGGCGAAGTTTTCCTTCCTTAGGTTTGCAGCGGGAACATTCAGGGTTTTGAGCAGGTTTTCCATTGCCTGCACCATAGCAGGTGGACCACATATGTAGAACCTAGTTTCAGAGTATTCTGGTATCTCTTTTTTGACCATTTCTGGAACTATGTTGCCCGTGTAGCCTTTCCACGTTGTTTTGGGCTCGGCCAAAGTGAGCACTACCTTTAGGTTTTTGTTTTGTTGCTGCATCTGTTCAAGCTCTTGTCTAAAAATGATGTCTTCTTCTGCTCGGTTCCCGTATAGCAATGTGACTTTCGTGTTCATTCTCATGTCGGTGCAGAATCTGCATATACTTCTGAGCGGGGTGATTCCGACGCCTCCTGAAAGCAGGCCGATTCTCTCAGATTCTCCTTCAAATGTGAAGTTGCCGAAAGGTGTCTCTATCGTTGCCATATCGCCCACTTTCAACGCGTCCAGCTTCTTAGAGAAAGAATGACCCGTAAGCTTCTTCGTAAACTCAATGAAGTCCTCTTCGGTGGGGCTGCTTGAGATGCTGAAAGGCTTCCGCGTCTCCTGCCCATCTATTCTCAGAGTGACAAGCATGTACTGTCCGGCCTTATAATTCAATGAACCCGGCCTTGGAAACCGAAAACTCTTCACGTTGTAGGTGCGCTGGACGATGTCCGAAACTTTCATCTCAAACTTCGTGATCGTGAAGCCCCCAACGAGGATTGACTGACATCTGACTCGTCTAGCCAAGATTCTTTAAATAGGTTTCCACTTGCTTCTATAGCGCACACTTCATTGCGGTTTTGGGTCGATCAAATTCAACATCTTGTTCGGATCAGTAGTCGGCTGGTTACAGACGCGGTTACAACACACGTAGACTGTTGCTTTTCCTTCACTGCTCGTCAAACCTTCAGGTAAAGCGTATGAGTACGGCTTTTCTTGAAGCCGACTTAGCGATGAGCTTTGCGTCACCACTTTTCTTGGCGCAAACCTGCTTCTGAGAGCTTCTAACATGCGTTTCGTGTCGCCTTCATCTGAGCCGCTGACGATGACCACTTCGCAGGATGGGCCTATTGCAAAGTCGAGCGCACTCATCAGCTGAGTGCAAGCAGAAGGAGCTCTTGAAACAACGCTGGAAAATGAACTCATTAACTGCGCAGCCTTCTGTTCGTAGCGGGCCTCTCCTGTCATGTGAGCAAGTCGAATGAGAATTAGGCACGCGACAGAGTTGCCAGAGGGCAAAGCCCCATCATATATTTCCTTCGTTCTTACAAGAGCGACGTCCGCGTCATCAGCCGTAAGGTAGAAGCCGCCCTGCTGTTCATCCCAGAACCTCTTCAGCATATTCTCCGTCAACTCAACCGCGTGCTGCAAATATCTTTCATCAAACACGGTTTCATAGAGTTCCAGAAGCCCCCACACGACATATGCATAATCGTTCAGCAAACCGTCCACCTTAGCTTCCCCGTCACGGTAACGATGGTAAAGCCTATTCTGAGTCCGCTCAAGCATTTTGTCCAGAATGAAGTCTGCAGCTCTTCTTGCAGCTCCTGCGTATGTGACATCGCCAAAGACTTGGGCCGCTTTCGACAGCGCAACAATCATCAAGCCGTTCCAGTCCACCAGAATTTTGTCATCAATTCCCGGATGTACACGCCTTTGCCTCGCCTCGAAGAGTCTCTGTCTCGCTTCCTCTAATCTTTGTTGAACGTCCGCGGAGGAGGTGTGCTCGTCGATGGCAAACTGGTTAGGTGGCTTCTTCAAATGCAATACGTTTCTTCCACTCCTCTTTCGCGTCACCATGTCTGCGAAGTTTCCGTCTTTTTCAACGCTGAAAATCTTGTTCGCAAAGTCGGCTTCGCGTGCAGGCAGCGTCTGCGTGATTTCTTCTCTTGTCCAAAGGTAGAATTTTCCTTCTTCTCCCTCGCTGTCAGCATCCTCTGCCGAGTAGAACCCGCCAACAGGATCTGTCATGTCCCGCAGGACATAGGTGATTATCTCACGGGCCGTCTGTTTGAACAGCTCATCTCCAGTCGATTGATATGCTTCCGTATAAGCCATGGCAAGCATCGCCTGGTCGTAGAGCATTTTTTCAAAGTGCGGCACCAACCATTTTGCATCTGTGGAGTACCTGTGAAAACCGAAGCCCAGCTGGTCGTACACTCCGCCCAATCTCATAGTTTTCAATGTCTTTTCAACCATTTCCAAGGCTCTTCTGTCCGAAGTTCGCTTCCAGTAGCGAAGCAGAAAAGTGAGGTTGTGGGCAGAAGGAAATTTCGGCGCACCTCCAAAACCGCCGTTCTGTTCGTCGAAGCTTCCTGAAAGCTGAAAGTAAGCCTCGTCCAACGTTGAGGCCCCAAGTTCTTCAGCGGAAGCTCGGCTTTGCCTCGTCTCGGTTTCCTCAAGGAACTCGGCGATTTTCGCGGCTGAATCGAGCAGCTCGTTCCTTCGGGATGCCCACAATTCTTTGATCTTCGGTATGAGCTCTTTCATGCCGACTTGTCCGAACCTGCTTTCCTTGGGTATGTAGGTTGCGGCGAAGAAGGGTTTCTTCTGGGGAGTCATGATTATATGAAGCGGCCATCCGCCGCTGCCCGTCAGTTGCTGACACACCTTCATGTAAACACTGTCCAAGTCAGGTCTTTCTTCGCGGTCAACCTTGATGCATACGAACGCGTCGTTCAACAGCTCCGCGACTTCAGCGTCCTCAAAAGACTCTTTCTCCATCACGTGACACCAGTGGCAGGTCGAGTAGCCGATTGAAAGGAAAACGGGCTTGTCCTCGCGTTCTGCCTTGCTGAAGGCTTCGGGACCCCACGGATACCAGTTCACCGGGTTGTGAGCGTGCTGCAGCAAGTATGGACTCTTCTCGAAGACTAGCCGATTAGGCTTTGGGGTTGACACGGACTGCACCTTGAACGTACACTCTTAGATCATTCTTGAAACAGGACTTAAACCTGTTCAGCCTGCAAGACGAAGAATGGATTCAACGCGGTTCTGTCCCAGTTTAATCCTTGCTGATTTCCTTGATGATTCGCAGGGCTTCTTCGATGTGTTTCGCCGGGTTGAGTTGTGAAGAGAACACGTTCCTGACGATTCCCTTGTTATCGATGATGTAGGTCACCCTTCCCGCCATCAGTCCGAACATTGATGTAGCACCGTAAAGCTTTCTCACTTTACCATCTTCGTCGCTCAAGAGTATGAACGGAAGCGAGTTGGCTAAGGCAAATCTCTTGTGAGAATCCACGGACTGGGAACTCACCCCTATCACCTCGGCACCAGCATCCTTGAAAACTTCGTAACTGTCCCTGAACGCACAGGCCTCAGCCGTGCACCCCGTCGAGAAATCCTTGGGATAAAAGTATAGCACGATGATTTTCTTGCCGATGACATCTCCAAGGCTGACCGTCTGGCCAGACTGGTTCGGAAGAGCAAAGTCCGGAGCACTGTCCCCAGCCTTCACATGACCTTCAACAGTTTGTTCACCCATGCACAATCAACCTCTCGCCGAATAAACACCAACAGCTCCAAACGGATATTACCGAATACCCCACATAAGCCTTGTGACCGTTAATTCTTGAACCCCAGAACGACCCGACGCCTGGGACACTCTTCTCAACGCTCGACCTGACATCTGCAACCACATTCGCCGACAGCCATTGGACGATTCCTGCATGATTTACAGAGGCCAAAGCATTGGTCAACAATCGTGGACTTGATAGTCAAGAATGAAGGAATTAACTGCAACTTACCGTTCAAGTGTACTGTAGAGCGGATGCAGTTGGGGCTTCGTATGAACGGTTCTGACAAGGGGCGGTGAGAATGAATCGACTTGTGCAGGCGTTCAGGATTGCTGATAGCCTAGTGAGGTACAAAATGGGGTTTCCGAGGCCCTTCTTTGTCAGTTATCAGATAACTCTTCGTTGCAATCGGAAATGCATGTTCTGCAACGCATGGAAACTGAAGACGTTCAACGAGTTAGACACTGAACAGGCGAAGAGAGTTGTCGGCGAACTCGGCGACTTCGGCGTGGGAGCGCTGGGCATCACGGGCGGTGAACCGTTAATCAGAAAAGACCTAGAGGAGATAGCGGCCCACGCCAAGCGCAAAGGGCTCATCGTTGGAGTCAACACGAACGGCACGCTGCTGACCGCTAAAAGGGCAAAATCCATATCAGACGTGTTCGACACGGTTTTCGTGTCCCTCGACGGGTTTGAAAAAACGCACGATGCGATTCGCGGAGAAAACGGAACGTTCAAAGAAGCCCTGGCCGGATTGAAAAATCTGATCGCGGTAAAAAGCGATTGCACCATCGGCGTGAACTTCGTCCTTAACAACATGAACTACAAGGAGTTCATTCCATTCTGCAAGTGGATAAGGAAATTGGGCGTACTCGTCACGCTCTTCCCAGTCGCCGGAGAGGACAACTTCATCACAGACTACTCCATCCCCCAATGCGAGGTTGACGATTTTGTCCGTGAAGTCCTGAGAGAAAAAGCAACCAACCCCCTCCTCGGACCTTCAGAAAGAGTCATAGAACTCATTCCAAAATTCGTGAAGGGCGAGATGCCGCACATCTGCGACGCCGGAAGCCTCTACCTAGGCATGTCACCCACAGGAGACCTTCGAATCTGCCCCATCGGACCGAACACTCCAGAGTGGCAAGTCGGGTCCCTTGTGACCTCGTCGATGACGGAACTTGTGAATACACCTCATTTCCACCAAGTCTTGGAAGCTAGAAAACACTGCACGCCCTGCCTAGCAGGCTGCACGACGCCCTATTCACTGCTGTTCAGAGGCTCCGCCAAAGATTTGACGACAGAAGCGCTCGGCTACTACAAGACCTTCCGCAACACAGCCCAGAAGGGCAAAGACACGAATTCCCGCTAGATCAGACAGAGAATCACGAAGCACCTTTGACGTCTTTTCTCAGAACGTAGGAGCTGTATCTTTCCCCTTCCTTCCTAAAGCCCTGCTTTGCATAGAGTCTCAGAGCGGGAGTGTTCGCCTTGTTGACTGAAAGCTCAAGAGCGTTCTTGTCATGCTGTCTTGCCAAACCGACCGCAAAGCCCAGCAAATACGTTGCCATACCCATTCTTCTGTAGAACGGTGAAACCGCCAAGTTGCTGATGTAAAGCACATTTGTTCTGTTTTCCAGTGCGAGGACGCTAACTATCTGCTTTTCAATAGTGACGAAGTACCTCTTCTGCCCGAAGAAGTAGATTTCCGAAAACAAGACGTAAGGAACAATTATGAACATGAAGAGTGGGCTGCTCTCAAGCGAAAAGCCTCTGCTATAATCGCTTCTTCTGAAATAGAGAAAATTCAGCATGTTGAAAAGCAAATGTTGACGCTTTGGAACAGGTTTGAGCCGAAAACGTTGATCACCCAACTATGCAACCTCGCCGAGCTCTATCTGAAACATGTGAAAGCCTTTTCTTATATAGACCACGCTAAAAACTCAGAATGCCGATAGTCCACCAAAGACAACAGGAAACATGTCGGTCTCTTGAACCGTACACAAATGAGGTACACTGCACCGGACGCAATGGATAAAAGTGCACGCGAGAAGAACTTGTCGAGATGCTTATGGCCGCAACTATCAGAAGACTTCGCGATTCGGATCGTGACGACATTTTGGAGATGTCCCGGCACACTTGGGAAGGACACGATTATTTGTCATCCGTTGTGGACGAGTGGCTGCACGATCCACGGAGTCACTTCTACGGGGTCGAGGTTGACGGTCACGTGGTGGCTGTGGGCAACCTTCGGCTTCTGGAAGATGGTTGGACGGGTTGGATGGAAGGACTGAGGGTGCACCTTGAATACAGGGGCAGAGGGTTTGCAAACGATATCACACTGTATTTCGTTGGAAAAGCTGAAAGCTTGGGGGTTGGACGTCTCCGCTACACGACGTCCACTGAAAACGCGGCTTCAGTGAGACTTGCCAAGATGGCTGGTTTCAGGAAAGTCCTCAGAATGGCCGTCCTCTGGCACCCCAACCCAAGACTGATACCCAGAATCCGAGGTTACCCTCCGATACGGAAACAGAGTCCAGAAAGAACTTGCAGACTGCTGGAGACAAGCCCGCGCACCGTTCCACACGGAATCGTGGTCTACGACTGGAAGGCAGTGGACATTACATGCCCGAGCATCGAAAAGATCGGCAGGACTCACGAGTTCTTCATAGCTCTAAAAGAGAGGAAAATTGATTCGCTGTCTTTCGGCAGTTCTGGTCAAGGCTCAAACCGGCCATGGTGGAACTTCACAGTCTGCGCAGCCGATTCGCATGGTTTCATTTCCCAACTGTCCCACAACCTGACATTAGCCTCGAAACATGGTCTCAGTTCGATCGCGTGCACGTTCGAAACGAGGTTCGAGAAGACTCTTGATGAGTTGAAGTTGGGAGAAGGACGCGACGGGACTCATTTAGTCTTGTTTGAGAAAGCGTTGCATTTGGAAAAAACGCAGAGCTGACGGGATTCCATGCAATATAGTTGGCGCCGGCCAAGTTGAACGTGCATTCCACTACACCACGTAATGTGTGCTCTCACCTACCCTACCCTCGGTCAAGCATATGCGTCAAATATGAACAAATACGCTCGCAAAAAGCTAGAGGAACCGAATCTTCCGTCATAGCTCTCTCTGGCCTTGAATCCAGATAAGACACGAGTTTTGTCAGGGAAAGCCGAGTTTGTGGCGGCGGGGGCAAGGGAAGCTCACGGGTCGGTCGAAGTTGAACCAATTCATATCCCAAAATGATTCTTAACAATATTGCGCAAACATCAACCTGACATAAGAACCAGGAGCACCTTAGAAGTGCGCTTTTCAGGGTTTTGGCCTTTATAAATTTGGGCTTTTTGATCCGAATCACTGAAAAGAAATAGGCGGGTCAATTAAGCTTGGAAGAAAATGTCAAAAAAGCTTGCGCCTGGTTTCTTTTTGGGATTACTCCTAAAAAATGGAGCACGCGTGGCAGGGTCGCTTATATCAACCCCCTTGTTTGAGCCACTCGTGCAGTTAATGCTCAAAACCGTTTCTTGTTGGGAGCATGCTAGTGCTGTTGGAAAATGCTAGTGGCCTCTTGCTCCTTTCTTCCTGTCCAGTGGTCTCCTCGTCGCGCCCATGCTTGATTTGGATCAAAACTGAAGTTCATACTCGATTTGTTTTCTGATCGGTTAAGCATGTGTTTCGAGAAGCAGGTTTTACAATAAACTGGTTTGCCTGCCGTAGGCTTGAAAGGCACCGTGGCTGTCTGGCCACAGTCGGTGCATTTGACTTCGAACATTCTTCTCTGAGCCGTGTAAATTCACCTCTGTTGACGTTGAACATAATTGAGAAATGTCAAATCTCCAATTATCATGTGACATAGAGCCTACGGCGGACTTAAAGGTTTCCATCAATCCACGGTCTTTCTAAAGGAGACTACCTGGAAGTGGGAAGGAATGCGAACGGTTTTTTGCGAAGAGTGCGCTACTTGGTTACTAGCCATTCTTGGACTAGCGTAGACACTTCTTTTCTTTTCGTTACTTCATACTTGGAGCTTATCCCTCAGCGAAACCGTGTGCTGATCAATTAACAATGATCTAGGTCTGCCGTTGAGCGCGCCCTAGAAAGAGAGGTTCACATTGGGATAGTGGCTGGATGCACCATTTCCGATTTGGATTGCGGTGATTGTTCAATAGAGGTGCGCCTTAAAAGGACAAAAAAGATAGGAAATCTAGCATTATCGCATTTCGTGCGCTTTGGATCTATATGTCCAAGTTTCGATTCGTCTCATTAGTTCTTCAATTTCCTTCGCGTTTTGCATGTTTTTCACCTCGAATTGTTTTCTAGCAGATATGCCAAAAGCAAAAACGGATAATCCGTTTCACGATTTCAGTGGGCAAAAATCTTGCTTACTCCAGTAGAGTCGGGAACGCAGCATATTAACTTGCTGGATTCAAAATCAGCATTAGCCCGGTTTATCAGCAAGGATTGCGGGTAAAGCGCACGCGGATTTGAACCTAGGACAAGTGAAGATGTCTCCCGCGGCTCCCCTCTTTTTTCTAACTTATGGGGTTCCAATTGGTGAAAAGTTTTTAATATTCTTTGGTGTAATATTATTAGTAGCAAGTATTGCTTCGTGGAGATTAGTGTATGCCTTCATTGAAAAAGAAGAGTGCTCAAAAGAAGAAAAAACATTCGGACAAAGTTGGGAAATAACGCAAATTTCACATTCTGTTTCCATGCTGGTCTTTGCCGTTTATCTGCTACCCTGTTAACGAGGTTAACCTATACAGAAAACGGAAGATGACAACCGCATACTTGGAAAAGATGCAGATGATGCCGCTGGTTGGACTTGAACCGTCTCGCAAGTGGAGATGTCTCCCGCAAAATCCCCCTTTTTCATAGCTTTCAAAATGTATTGCAATAAGCAAATGCGGTGAAAGAAATGTCTTCGGCAAGCTCTTCTTGTTCATCGCATAAGACTGAGTGGTTTGCAGATTCAAGGACCAATTTCTCTGTCTTTCTTTGATCTTTTTTGGCAGTAGGATCTGAATAAATCGTATCTCTGCAGGCGTGGCCAGCCAGTCTTTGCATAAATGAGTTTTTCTGGATTCTTTTTCAGCCAGTTCATCATGTGGAAGAAGCTCTTCGCCTTTTTCTCATCTCTCTCTTTCACTGGTTCATAGCCTAGGTTTCTGATTTCGTCAAGGTATGCTATTTCCGTAAGTCTCTGCGGTTCCCCTGTTACTGTGATTCTCTCAATTTGATTTTCGCCATACGTTTCTTTTAAACCATTTACCGCTTCGTCGAAGATGTAGCCTCTGCAGATTTGAATTCGTTCGTCTTTCTTGAGTCCGAGTTTACCTAGTAGTTGAAACACGACTGCCGAGGCCTCCTTCAGATACGCTTTTGATCGGAATCGCGGATATCTGAAATATTTGACATCCAAGACATCGTACCTAAATTCCTGAGTCTCGCAGCGAAAGGCAGCTATGACCACACCAAAAAGTAGGTCACCTGTGCCAGCATCATCAATAATTATTGTCAGTTAACGCCATCCCCTAATGTGAGAGATAAGTGAACCATGCGCGCATTCACAAGAACGCCTCATATGTGTCTTATATTGTTTATTTATCGGATTTCTTGTCACTCATGCAAGTGATGTCTATTCTCCTAAAAAGATCGAAGATTGTCCAGATCATGATAATGTGGTGGGGTCGCTGGGATTTGAACCTAGACCTCAGGGCGAGATGCAGAAAAGTAAAATCAATCATCGCCACGTTTGCTTTAACTCCGCAGCTTCCTTCCCTTTTTTTGTGGAGAAAGTTGTTTTTACCAAGGCAAGTTTGGCAGGAGATGAAACAGATGAATGGAAAAATAGTCAATTGCCCCCACTGTGGCAAAATTCTGTCCCCAGATTTCTTAGAGGGAAAAATTCGAGAGACAGTAAAATGCCCAAAATGTGGCAGTCTAAGAGTGTGGAAAAACGCCCACCATCGAACCGCAACTGGCGAGGTATTGCAGCGCTATTTGTGCCGAGATTGCGAATATCGGTTTTCAACTCGGTAAATTTCATCCTCAAAATTCTTTTTTCTTTTTTTGTCAACTGCAGCAGTGAGGTTTTTTGATTTGAAGCAGAAGGAAATTGAGGCTGCGGCACTTTGCATGCGGATTTTTCTTGCTGGTTTAGCTCTTAATTTTGATGCTAATTTTCATGAGCTTGAAGAGATTACTCGTCGGGCTTTGGGTGCCATCGAATCGGAGGTTGCCCCGCATTGAGTGATCCAGTTTTTGAGGATGTGGAAACCTTCTGCAGTATCCGACGTTGCCAAGTTACTCTTTCTCTTCGTGCCTCGCAGCGGCCTAAAGGTGGCGTGATATCGGGGTTTCCTGTATCCTGCAATTATGAAACTGATTGCAGCAAAGGTTTGCTTTGTCTTTTGAAGGCTAACAGAATCACCACTGCAAGGAGAAAATCGTAGATGGAAAATCCACCTTGTTTAGAGTTTGCCATCTTTTGGTTTATGCTGGAGGCTTAATATTTTTTGGCTCACAACAAACGCGTCATTGAACCCAGTTCAAAGCATGCGGTTCAAAGGTTCAAGAGAAGTTTTGAACTCTTAGAGCCTTTACCGGAGAGGGCGCAAAAGATTCTCGCTGTTTTGGGCGCTGACGGCGTAGCTAGCGAAGCTGTCCGAATAGCCAAATGCGTGAAAAGTAACGTGTCTTATTGGAAAGACCGCTTCATCAAAGCGGGTGCCCTGCGGCTAAAGGTGGATGGCGTCGTGAAATACTATGAGTTGACGCCTTATGGTTCAAAGCTTCTCACTGGAAGTGACGGTGAGTTGCGTTTGCCCGTGGTGTTTGAGGATCATGCTTTAAAGTTTCAGGTTTTGCGTCGCGAGCGTTGCCGTGTGGATTGGGAAAAATTGGGGGAGCCGCGGAATTGGCGAAAGCTTGGAGTTTTGATTGGGGTGGTTCGGGTGGAGTTGAATTTGGGTTTGGAGCCTACAGTTGTTATTCATCCGGGGCAGGTTAAGGGTTTTAATGTGGATGAGTTGGAGATGGAGGCTGCTCGGATTGTGGAGCGTACCCGTGTTGTTTTGGAGCAGAAGTTTGGGATGCTACTTTCTGAGAGCGGGGCACCGTTACATAATCCACGATGGCGGGTTTATCGTCCTGAATGTCATGAGTGGATTTTAGCTGGTACGGTTGAGGTTGACGGCGTCGGCGCGTTAGATCACAGTCCAACGCACGACAAGAAGGATCCTCTATCTGGTAGGCCTCATTTGGAGTATAGTGATAAGCATCTGGCTGCTCGTGCTGCAGGTTATCCAGTTGCATATGATTCGGGTAAGAGATTAGCGGTTTCGGCTGTTGAATTTCCTGTGGTGTTGGCGAATTTGGAGGCTAAGCTGGATGCTTTGTATGGCCAGTTTGAGCGTTTGGCGGCCGCCAATGAGCGTTTGACCCATATGCTAGGCAGAGTAGCGGATTTGGAAGAACCAGACTCAGTTGAGGTTGTCGAAGGCCAGAAGAAACTCGGGGATTATGTTAGATGAGCAAGCGGTTTTATGTAAGTTGGGGAGGATCTTTTGTTGAATTAGGCTGACGCGCATTTTGCTGGCTGGTTGGTGTGTCCGGTATGTAAGGGGGAAACTCGTCACTACACCAAAGACACCCATGATAATCCAGTCTCGAAAATGCGCAGGATTTGGTGCGAAGATTGCCGTGTGGTTCAGATGCAGTTTAAGCAAACAAACGGTAAGTGGGAATAGAGTGTAGTTGGTTAGTGCGCGCTCTTATATACGTTAAAAGTGATTAGCATGTGTGAAAATGAAAGCGATTGTATGCACAAAGTATGGACCGCCTGAGGTCCTTCAGATCAAGGAGATAGAAAAACCCACTCCCAAAGATAATGAAGTATGCATAAAGATTCATGCGACATCAATAACCCATAGCGACATTATTGTCAGAGGTTTCAAGGTTCATGGGGGCATGAGGTTCCTTATGGGGTTGGCGATAGGTTTTTCAAAACCGAGAAACCCCATACTTGGGATGATATTGGCTGGAGAAGTTGAATCGACAGGCAAAGCTGTTAAGCGATTTAAAAAAGGCGATCAGGTTTATGGAGTGACAATAAAATCTGCAATGCATCCGAGATTAGGTACTTATGCCGAATACAAATGCTTGCCTGACGACAGTTATTTAGTATCGAAACCGTCCAATGCAACCTATGAGGAGTCAGCCGCCGTTCCTTACGGGGGTTTAATTGCCTTATCTTTTCTAAAAAAAGGGAAAATTCAAAGCGGACAAAAAATTCTCGTTTATGGAGCTTCCGGATCGATTGGCACTTCGATTGTGCAGCTTGCAAAATACTTCGGAGCAAAAGTTACCGGGGTATGCAGTACATCAAATCTGGAATTGGTGAAATCTCTGGGAGCCGATACCGTAATTGATTACACAAAAGAGGATTTTGCAAACGCAGGAGAACTTTATGATGTCATTTTTGATGCTGTTCCGGCTGGCATGGTGAACAGAAAAAGCTTAAAATCAAAGTGCAAAAAGGCATTAACGTCGAACGGGAAATACATATCAATCCAAGACGGGAGACCCGAGTTCAGTATTGAAGGATTGATTTTGCTCAATGAGCTGCTAGAAACGGGAAAAATTAAACCGGTTATAGACAGATGCTATCCGCTGGAACAGATAGCTGAGGCTCATCGATATGTTGAAGCGGGACATAAAAAGGGAAATGTCGTCATAACTGTGGGATATAATAACAGAACCTGACAAAGCAACCTTGGAAGAAGGCGGGTCTGCCAGGTTCATCTGTCTTGCGATTGCCAGGCTTAAGAAAAACCTATTAGCCTTAAGTAGCGCAATAGAAAGAATCGTGCATTATAATGCCCGTTGACGGAGAAAGTTCTATCAGCCAGGTCGCAGATCAATCGCCACGCAAGACCGCAAGAATCGCAGGTTTCCTCTATTTCATGTATTTTGTAACTTCGATCATTGGAAATGAGTTTGGTCGCTTTGTATCCGTGGATGCCCCAGCAACGGTCAATAACATAATGGCTCATGAATCGCTATTTCGTACCGGTTTTGTAATCAGTCTATTCTCAATTGTGCTTTTTCTTTTGGCGGCCTAGGCTTTGTACGTGTTATTAAAACCGGTTAACAAAAACATAGCTTTACTGTTCCTGTTATTAAACCTGGGTGGGTTTGCTATATTGTGTTTTAGTATGCTTAATTTATTTGGCAGCCTGCTGCTTTTGAGCGGAGCTGATTATCTGAAAGTATTCCAGCCAGATCAGCTACAAGCGCGCGCGCTACTCTTCCAATCGTTGTTGACCTGAAACGCCAATCGGCATTCCAGTGGTTGAGAAGACGAATGCTTTCTTGTCTGTGACTTGAGGTAGGCGATCTGCAAAGTCAAGGAGTTCTTTGTAGTTTTTACCAGTGTCTATCCCTGACCCAAAGCCTACTAAGTCATAATCTTGAAGCTCTTCTGGATTAATTTGTTGTGGAGTTTTTATCTGTGCATCGAGTACCTTTGCGAAGACTTCTGCTACTTTTTGGGTATTGTTGTGATGGTAAGAATACACAACTATCAAAGTCTTCATAGGAAACTCTTCCTTTCCAACTTCATTTCTTAGCCACTTCTCTTGTCCAATCACGAATAAGCATCTAAGTCTCTTAAATCATTAACCCAGATTTAGATTCCGAAAATGGACATTTGTCAATAAAAGTGCAAAGTGTTAAATACATAGTCACAACTAAAAGAGGTCAGGGACGCGCCTTTTAAACTAATTGTGAAGAAAATATAACTTGGGAGACATGGTCAAAATGAATTATTTTAGAAAGATCGCAATAGTTGTGGGAGTATTATTTATCATTTATACGAGTGTAGATATCCTAAGCTTCCTATTTCTGGGACCTGTGACGGCTACGAATTATCTTGTTAGTGTTTCTGAAAATAGAGGCCTAGTAGGAACAGGAGCCCTTCTTTTGTTAATCGGTGGTGCTTGCGCTTCTGGTATTGCAATTTCGCTGTATCCAGTGCTAAAAAAATTCAATGGAGGTCTAGCTCTTGGAGCTGTTGGTTTCAGGATTTCTGAGGGAGTGTTAAGTTTTGTTTCTGTGTGTTTCCTGCTATTACTAATAACATTAAGCCAGCAATTTGTAAAAGCTGGAGCTCCGGATTCATCGTATTTCCAAACCTTAGGCGTATTGTTATATGCAGGATATCGTTGGGTGGGCAATGTTGGGTCACTGCTGGCTTTTTCCATAGGTGCTCTGCTATATTACATCATATTTTATCGAACAAAACTAGTTCCTCGATGGATATCGGTCTGGGGTCTTGTTGCTGCCATATTGGGCATGTTATCATGCGTGTTAGTCTTGGTCGGTCTCATCGCTCCTTTTGATACGGAACAAGTCGTTATGAATCTTCCAATGTTCCCGCAAGAAATGGTTCTTGCGGTATGGCTGATAGTTAAAGGATTCAATCCATCCGTAATTGCTTCCAAGTCTCCTCAAGTGGATAGTTAAACAACCATGGAAACCCCAGCGACAGATCGAACTAAGCGGCAGACGTCACACGAGTTCTCCAAGAAGCTGTTCAAACTGACTATTTGGGGAGGATTAGCATTCTGGGCAATTACCATCGCATTTTCCCTGCTTCCCATGATGGCGGAGTTCAGAGCTGCCCTTTCAATTCCTTATATTGAAGGTGCTCTTGTTGAACCTTTGCTTGGTGGTATGATTATCGCATGCTTCGTCAGCTATTTCTTGCTTCGTTTTTCTGACAAGATTCCAACAAAAAATCCAATTCCAAAGTCCGTGATACTAAGCTTCGTCGCCCTATGCATTGTCTTTATCTTGCTCGGAGTTGCCGCAAGTCGTACGAGTGATGCCTTGCATGTCTTCCTCATCGGCGTAACGCTTAACATACCAAGGTTTCTCTTTGTTGGAATAGTTATTGGCTATCTATACAAAAGGCTGTACGGACAAGCCTAATTTTGGTCTGGTTCATATATGGCGTTGGTTCTTTCGGAGAGCTCTTCAAGGTTTATCAATTGCTCAGAGTCTGCCGATACCACAATTTTTCGGGTCTTCGGTTGCAACTCAACGCATTTAACCAGACCTTTCTCAACAAGGAATTGCTGTCCAATAAACAGTTCTTTGGTGGCGCGCGCGCTGGGTCGATTGTGGCGCCAATATAGTTTATTCATACGCCAATGTGAGTAGTTCTACCGTGGGAAAAAGGTTCATCCTCGTCAATGTAACCGGTCCTGCATCACCCAAGACGGTAGTTGCTCCCATCTGCGTGACAGGAAATTACAAGACGCAGTTTCTGTTAACAGTTACTACCAACCCCTCGGATTTGAATCCCCAACCCACCCGAAGCCTACCAGGCGAACCAATGACCACAAACAGCTGGTGGTACGACGCTAATACAACTGTTCTCTTGACAGCACAGCAGGTTGACAATTACACATTCAGCCACTGGGATGTTGATGGCACATCCCAAGGCGACGCCGTCAATCCCATTTCTGGTCTCATGGATGTCGCACACATTGCCACCGCTAACTACCAGTTTATTTCGCCCCCTCCGCCTCCTCCACCGCCGCCACCTCCTCAAAGAACCGTGGGAGGCTTCTCCTACTCATTAGCCAGAAAAGGCTCAGCATCTCCTTTGGAAGTCGGTGCACCACTCCTTATGCTGCTTGGAATCGTGTTGTTAGTGGCTCGACGCAAATCAAAGCAGCTTCGCGCCCGCATATGAGAACTGAAACCTTATACTCTCACGTTTGCCCTTCTCGGATTTCAAAAAGCGGTTCAGGAAATTCAAGGAAACAAGCTTCTTTGAATCTGCATTTTTCCCTCTTTTTGCCTGCACAGATATAACCCTTTGAAATCGCAAGATGTGAGGTCGATGGGATTTGAACCCCACCCCCAAGTGGAGAAATCTCCCGTGTGTCCTTAGGTCGGCTGCTATGCACTCGAACAGCAATCCTCATTTATCGAATACGCCCAAGAATAATCTGTGTAGGAATATGATTCAACGCGAGGCTCCTCAGTGGCAAACCAAGAAAGACTTGCAGGCACCAAGCTGCTTCTAATGGGAAGCAAAGCTTTCGAAGCGGAGAGACTACCCGCCGAAGTTGCGTCAAAGATAGACGAAGCTATCACTGCAGACATGATAATCCTTGTCGGAGAAGCTTCAGGTGCATGCAGGCTTTACCAAGACTACCTTCAATCCAAGGAATACAGAAATGTCCTTGTGGGACATGCGAAGAGCATGAGATACAACGCAGGCAACTGGAAAACCAAGCAGTATGGGATTGACATGAAGGAAAGAGAAAGGAGAATGATTGAAGCCAGTGATTCCGCAATTATCATCAGGACAGACCACAGCCGAGTCATTGCTGAAAACCTTGAACTGCTGAAGAATCTGGGAAAACCAACTTTCATATGCGAACATTCGACAAGAATGAACACAATAGAAGTTGGCTGGCTCGATCCAAAAAGGACTTACGATCCCTACTACCATATGAAAGAGTACTTCATGAAAAAGAAACAACAGAACAAAAGTTCGTCTCTTGTCGTGAAGGTCTGTAACGCGCGGTCTAGCCGCAGCAGGAGGCAATAATAAGAATGAACCTAACTTTTCAACCTTTGACTTCGAAAAACTGGAAAGACCTTGAGAAACTCTTTGGAGAAGACAGCACATGCAGATCATGCTGGTGCATGTGGTGGAGACAATCATCGTCCGAATGGGAGAAAAGGAAAGGCAGCGAAAGAAAAGAAGCTCTGAGAACCATCGTGAGCCAAGGGAAAACTCCCGGCATACTAGCATATTCTGATGAACAGCCTATTGGTTGGTGCTCCATATCTCCGAGAGAGGAACTCCACAGACTCGAGAGATCCAGAACGCTCAAGCGCATAGACAATCGGCCGGTCTGGTCCGTGGTATGCTTCTTTGTGGCCAAACCCTTCAGACAAAAAGGTATCTCAACTAAGCTGCTGGAAGCTGCCGTCAGCCATGCAGAAAAGCAAGGGGCAAAGATCATTGAGGGCTATCCAAGTCGGTCCAGCGGAAGACAGAATGATACGACTGCTTACACCGGTCTTGCCTCTATGTTTCTGAAGGTTGGATTTGTGGATTTTGACTCTGTCTCTAAAACCAGAACAATAATGCGGTATGAGTTCAACAAATTGGAGCCTAAGACATTCAAGATAAACACGACCTGAATCTACGCTTTGCTGCCATTATTGATTAAACAGGCCTAGCCGAAAGATCGCGGAACTTTGGTCACGCGAGCGCACTAGTTTCTGACATACATAGTTAAGAGCTTACCCAAGCGACAGCTTGCCTTTCCTAATTATTGTTCTTCCGTCGATGTCAAGTGTCGCTTTGCCCATAGTCGCAACCGTCCCGAATGACGAGCTGTTTTTCCCGCCAATATACTCGTTGTCTCCTACACCTATCTGCACCGCTCCTTCAACAATATGATCCATCAAATACCCATATTCTGCCTTCGGGTTCAGTCCTATTTGGAGGAAGCTTATTCTGTCCTTGTCTCCTGAGGCTTTCTCGAATTGCCTAGAAATTGGTTCCAGGTTCTTTCTTGCTTTCATAGCTACTAACTTTCCATCTTTGAATTTCCATTCGATGCCCGTTACATTCAGACCCATCGACTGAAGCGGCCGGTCGAAGCTCACTTTTCCATTGCCACTGCTCTCAACGATGGTTGTCAAAACAGATCCTGCTGGGAGCTGTGCATCAAACGATTTCTTCGCGAGGTCTTCTTTGTCAATTATGCCGTCGTCGATGTGGACAGGTCTCTTGTTCAGCTCGAAAGTGAGATCCGTTCCGTTTGCCGCTGTCAAATGAATCTCGTGTGCTTTCTCAAGTATCGAGGCGACCTCATGGCCCTTCCTCGCTATCTTCTTCAAATCCATTGCCAAAGCGTTGTTCATCGCTTTCTTCCAGCTTTCGAACTTGAAGCCGTAGACCTTCGCTCTCTCTGGAGTCAGCAATGCCAAAGGAAGGCCAACATTTCTAATTCCCCTCTCTACGTTTCTAGGATAGTGCGATTTTCTTTCCCCTTCCACCCAAGCGTTGATCTTTGAAGGAGACAACTTCTTCAAACCCTCAGGATTTTTCGGACCGAACATGCCGATAGTGGCTGTCTCAGTCTCAGTGAACATTTCGCATATCTTTGAATGCTCCCCCAAACTTGCTTCAGACAGCTCCCTAAGCAGCCCATAGTAGTACTCGTCCGTCCAAAGGACTATGATCGCGTCCGCACCCTGTCTAAAGCATTCGACGGCAAATGCATTAGCGACATCGATTGTGTGATCCCATGTTGTGATCGTGACAACGTCGCTTGAATTGATGCTCAAAGCGTCTTTGACAACTACCCTGGCTAGTTCCTCGTGCAAAACATTCTTCACCTTGAAGAACGACATTATTGTTCTCAGATTAAAGGTTTGGCACACTTTGATCGCGTGCGCGTCGCTTAGGCGCGCGCCTCTCTCCTTCATTTGTGCAGTTGCGCTATGTTTCCCTCAAAATCAATTTCGTAGGCATGCCAACGCGCGCGGCAACGCTCGCACGAATAGGCAAACATGAGCAAGCAGCGAGCAAGACTTGGACAGCTTCTTTGCCCAGAAGAAGCCTAGTTCTTGCCTAGAACAGATATTTTGAGTGGTGGGGTCGTAGGTCAAGGCCCACATTTGAACTCTCGTGACGCAGACAGGTTAAGATATTGGTAATCCTGGGATTTTAGATAGCTCTTACAGTACCCCTCTTTTCTTCTCTTGAAGAGGAGGCATGTTATTTGTTTAAACCTCGATTGCGTAGGCGCTCATGTTCCCAAGCCTCGAAGTTCACGGGAGGGTTGACAATTTCGCCGTCGTGCTTCCGCTCAAGTCTTGCTACGCCGTTTGGACATCCTGTGGCGCATAAGCCGCAACCAATACACTTCTTGCGATCCACAACCGAGACCCCGTCCTTTTCGAAGATGGCATGTACTTGGCATCTCTTTCTGCATATTCCACATCCTACGCATTCGTCAGGGTCAATGGTTGCATAATAGTTGGCATACGCCACGGAATTCCCGATGCCCCATTCATTGATTCCTCGAAGTATGCCACAGCAGCAACCACAACAATTACAGACATACCCAAGCCCTTTCATCACGTTGCTGACCGTGTGCACGAGACCCATTTCTTCCGCCTTGTCAAGAAAGGCTAACGCTTCTTCCTTCGAAACATCATCTTGGCTGGGCGACCTCTCGACTGAAGAGAAGCTAAGGCAGGTTCTCATTGGAAAGTCGCATTTGCGACCTATGTGATTCTGTTGCATTCGACAGATGCAGTCGCGCAGGCGAAATGTCTTGGAGCTGAGAAGAATCGCTTTCACGTCGTCATAGGGGAGAATCCACTCAGACTTGACTGCCTTCTGAGCTGGGATAACACGGTGCAAAGCTGGTTGTGGCTTCATGATTCCAACAGCTCCACCATTTGCCAAATATTCTTCGACCAAATGAGCTAGCTCGTGATCCATACTTTCCCACTGTGATTCGTAGATTCCAACAATAAAGGGCGCCAACCTGAAGAATGACTCATCACCTTCTTTGTAGCTCCATAGAAGCCCTTGCTTCGCCATCTTCGTCAACTTTGCTTCTGCCTCTTCAGTCGGAAGTCCAATGCGGTTGGCGATTGCCTCAACTGATTCCATAGAACCGCCCAATTGGCTTGCCAGAGAAGCTTCCTCAGGCGGAAAAATTTTCTTCAAAAGCCTAATCTCAACATTCGAAGGCGTCCTCGGAAAGCCGTTTGGAAGTTTGTTCAAGGCTTCCGCAAGTCTCTCATAAACGCGGTCGCTCAACATCTCACTCTCTATCAAAGTCATGTGCGCCATGCTTATTTAACAGTAACCAATGGTTTGAGAAATGCTCGGAATGTGACCATTTCTGCAAAACAAGGCAAAATCTGGTTTGGTTAGGTCGCTGCGATTTGCACCTGACTCCAAGTGGAGATGTATCCTGCGACCCCCTTTTTCGCTCTTATTCCTCTGGCTTAGTGCGTGCCAAAAAGCAAAACCTTAGAAATAGAAGCTAGAAGAGAGAATTGAGACAAAGACCTTGCTCAAAGAAGAACTTACTGAATGGCTACTTGCAGGTGAGCCGTGGGTAGTTTATCGTACGCTAACAGACCTTCTGGGAAAGGATGAGGAAGATAACGCAGTCATGACAGCGAAAGCGGCGATTCCCCAGCATCCTTTCATATGCAATATCTTGGGTGGATTGAATAAGGAGGGCTATTGGGGAACACCCAAGGACATTCACACTTGGTGGCCAAAGAAAAACACTACTTTCTGGATACTTCCGATGCTGGCAGATTTCGGTTTCACCACAGAGGACAAGAAGATTGCTCGAGCATGTGAATACGTGTTTGGCACTCAACTTCCGCATGGTGGTTTCGGGTGGGACCCGCCAACTATCGCCTACGATTGCCACAGTGCTATTATAATGGAATCGTTGGCTAGGCTAGGCCTCCTAGAAGATTCGAGACTGCAAGTAGCTTATGACTGGCTCATCAGAAGACAGCGCCTTGACGGCGGATTTTGGTGTAAGAGCACTGGACAGGTGGGCGGACCAAGAGAGAAGGAGCTGAGCTGTGCGATGGCTACGATGTTTGTGCTTGGAGCGTTGGCTGAGAATCCTAAACTTCGAAGTAGTGAAATCGCCAAAAATGGCGTGGATTTTCTTTTCAATTGCTGGCAAAACAGACGAAAGATGAGGTATGCGGGTCATGATAGTCAGATTGGAACTGATTGGGATAAACTGAAATATCCGTTTACAGACTACAAGGTCTTGAAATTTCTGGATGTTCTTTCTAAGTATGAATATGCTAAGCAAAGGCTTCAAGAATCAGAAATGGTAGCGTTGCTTCTCTCAAAGCAAGACGAGGGAGGAAGGTTTACACCAGAATCAATCCACAAAGTTTGGTCAGATTTTGACTTCGGACAAAAAGAAAGACCTTCAAGATGGATCACCTTTTTGGCTTGGCGAATTGTGAAGAGAGTTTACGAATAAGAAACTGTCCACGAAAACTGCAAGCGCGGCAGAGCCCATAACTGAGAAGGAATTGCAGACATTTCTCTTTGAATAGCTTAAGATAGGTTTATTTCAACGAAAGAAGATAGAATAGAGGTTGGTTGGGTGGCTCAGTTAGAGCCCACGTTTGAACCCTCACAACTGTTCTGCATCCTCAATATTAGGTAAAGTTATCTCAATGTCGTAGTTGGCTAGAATACAGCGTGGCATCAGGTGATGCTAGCTCGCGAAAGAGACTTAGGTGGAATGCCGGTTGACCCTATCAACTAATTAGCGCGGCAAGCCACTGTTCATTTCGCTACTAAACCCGAGTAACTATCTCGGAACCGCAGTTAAACAAGTTGATGGTTAAGAAAACGATGAAGGAAAGGCAGAGGACTGTGTTGAGTTCATGGTCACCCTAGAAGATGTTGCGCCAAAAGCCATCGAAGTTTCGCTTGGTTTGAAGTCAGGAGAAACTGTGTGGATTCACGGTTGGGATCATACAGTTGATCTCATTTCACTGCTGGCTTGGGAGTGCAGAAAGCGAGGCTGCCAAGTGCTTCTAACTGTTCAGCCTGAGGATTTCTGGTTGCGCTCGATATTAGAAGCGCCTCTTGCGTTAGTGGATAGGTTATCCGCTCTGCAAGCATCGTTATTGAGGGAAACCGACGCGTACATTTTTACTCTTGGGCCGAGGAAGCCTATACCTTGGGAGCGTATCCCGAAAGAGCGGCATAGATCGGTGAGCATTTGGCTGGATGAACGCTATGATAAGAGCACATTTGCCAAAGAGTGGGCGATGATAGCCAGAGATCGTAAAGTTAGGATGCTGGCAATAGAGGCAACGCGCGCTACCCCAGAAAGAGCTGATGTCTTAGGCTTGAATTACGAAGAGTGGAAAGAGATAATGTTAGCTGGATGCGTTGCAGACTATCACGAAGTTGCGAGGCGAGAAGGAAACCTGACATCTCTATTAAGCGGAGAGGAAGAAGTGCACATAACCACACCACGCGGAACTGACCTAAGGTTTAGACTCGACCGACGCCCTGTCAGCGTCTCTGATGGCTTAGCAAGCAAAGAAAAAGCAGAGAAAGGAATGGTTACCTTTCTGCCCGCGGGCTCCATTGAAGTTTCTGCAAGTGAAGAAAGCGCTGAAGGCAGGGTTGTCTATGATGTGCCTGTACGCAGTGAAAGTGGAATAGTTGTAGGTCTAACTCTCCAGATTAGGAACGGGCAAATAATGAAGTTTACAGCTGAAGAGCACAAGGAGGTGTTTAAGCACTATTTAAAGGAAGGCAAAGGCGACATCAACCGTTTTGCATTCTTCGGTTTCGGTCTTAATCCACATTTACGGCATGGATTTACACAAGACGATAAAGTTCTAGGGGGAGTTACCGTGGGCTTTGGAGACAATGAGAACATGGGCGGAAAAAACAAATCCCAGGGTCATGGATGGTGGGCCTCGATGACTAAAGCCACAGTCACCATTGGCGACACAAAAGTAATGCGAGATGGCGTGCTACTAGTCTGACAGAACCTGTGAAATCTTCCTCGTTGTTTACGAGGCACGTTTGCCTTGAATCAGCTAGCGTGTGGTTTGCCCTTTGTATTTCGTGTAGCTGATGTATGGGGGCTGGATGTCATGTTGCCAGTAGATGCACAGTATTTCTCCGCGGTGGTGGATCTCCTCTTCAATCACGTGCATCAGGACGTCTTCGGTTTCATTTCGGTTGATGCTTTCGTCTTTCCCTTTGTATTCGAACACGCTTTGGAGTTTTTGGTCTGTGAGTTTCTCCAAGTATTCGTTTGTCTCAGCCTCTACTTTGTCAGCGTATTCCTGGATGGAGTTGATGTCCGTGTATTTTGTGAACGGTGCGCCGTAGATCGCTTCTGTGTCTTTTCCGCTCAAGCGCCTGATCCAGAAGTGTTCGGCCTGTAGACTGTGAAGGAATATGTCTCGGATGGAGTCAAAGCTGGCCCCGCTGCTTTCTATGACTGTTTCCCAAGGGATTTCTGCCATGCTTTTCAACAGTCTACGACGCGAATACCAGTTATATCCAAAAAGATCTTTGATGTTCAAAGGTATCTCCGCAAAAACGTAATGTGTTGGTTTCTAATAACGTTTGTCAGGACCACTTTTCTGTTTGCCTAATGCCTAGGCGCGTGTCATTTCTTTCTATTGAAGTACCCGACTTAACATTTTTCTGTTTCTCCGAAAATCTGTCCGAGGTAGAGTAGAGAGGACCTCACCTCATGCAAAAATAGAAACTGGAAGTTCCAGCACTATTTCTACAAATACTCAATCCAGTTAGCTTCATTTTGCAAAATCAGTGTTTGGTGGGGTCGCCGGGATTTGAACCCAGGTTGCCAACGCCCCAGGCTGGTATCCTAGACCAATCCAGCCGAATGTAGCTCGGGTTACCCTACAACCGCATTCGGAAGCTAGACTACGACCCCCGCAAGACAAAGACAAAAACCAAATAATAAACACTCTCATAAAAGCAAAAAGCGAAGGCATCAGCGAAAACACACTCCTCAACTACTCACAAAGCCTATCCCAACTAAGCAGAAAAACAAACCTCAACGACCCCACACAAGTCAAGACCCACATAGCCAACGCCACAAACGAAAGAACAAAACAACCACTATCCAACGCCTCAAAAAACAAACTATGCCAAGCATACGATTGGTTCACCAAAGCCAACGGACTACAATGGCAAAAACCCTTCTACAAAGTAGCAGAAGGAACACCCCTAATCCCAACCACCGAAAACATAATAAAAATAATTTCAGCATCAAGCAGAAAATACACTACAATCTTCACAATCCTAGCAGAAATAGGCGCAGAAGGCGAAGAACTACATAAAACACACCGAACCAAAATAGACACAGAACAAGGAATAATCACAATCACAGGCACAAAAGGACACGGCTCAGCCAGCTACAAACTCAAACCAAAAACCGCCGAAATGCTCAGAGAATACATAGCCAAAAACCCACAAGAATACCCATTCCCAAAACCAAAAATTATGAGTGAAATATGGCGAAGAATACGAAACAGAGTAGCCCAACAACCTCAAACAACCAGAACTAAAAAACATACCACTCAAAAACCTACGAAACTACTCAGGCGCGCAACTATACCTTAGACTACCAATACGCGACCCAATAGCCGTAATGAGACACCTTCGACACAAAAAACTAGAAACAACAATGCACTACATAAGAGGAATAACATTGAACGGTGGAGAAGAAGAATACACATGCAAAACAGCCAGCAACATCAAAGAAGCTACCGCACTCATAGAAGCAGGCTTCCAATATGTCAACACAAGAGAAGGAATAGACCTATATCGAAAACGCAAATAAAAACACAAACAACCCTCTTCTTCTATTCAATGCCATGTTTAACCATCATGTCGCGCTCGCATTCGCTCGCGCTCCATCAAAACCAAAAACCAGCGAACCTTACGCTCTCGCATACCACTTTTAAGCAGACAAAAAAATCATATATGCCCTCAACAACAATGAGCACACGGAGAATCGAAGCAGTGCCACCAAAAAGCAAACTCAAATGGATCTACAGTCCCTTCCCAGAAGAAATCATCCAAGAAATAGACCGCATAGTCGAAGCAGACAAAAAACCACTTGGACACTGGAACAGCAGAGCTGACTTCATGATAACATTCATGAACCTCATACTAAACAACTATTACGTCTTCCTAAAATTCACAGAAAACAAGGCAGCCTTCCAGCAAACAGTCGCAGCATTCCAAAAACAAATAACAGAACAAAAGTGACAACCACCAACGCGCGCGCTCCTTTCGCCTCTACCACACATCAGTCAAGCGCTTGCACCAAAATCATAAATCTTGATTGACACCAATACATAAGATGTGAGACTGATGAGCAAAACTGACAAGACTCTTAGTTATATGCTGCTTATTCTCGGATTGTTCCTGATTAGCATTGGCATATTTCTATCCACTTATACCACAATGGATACTAGAACAGGATGGCCTAATCTTCAGCCTTACCTAGGAATAGGTTTAATTGCAATATTGTTTGGCGTGGTTGCGCGCGCGCGGCGTGGTTGTAACTGTATGCAGTCTATTTGATGCACAAAAAAAGATTCAAGGCCAGTAACTTGCGCGTGCTTTTTTTGACCGCAAATGCCAATAGATTAGGGTGTGTGATCAATGGTCAAATATTCGTGTCATAATTGTAATGACTTGCCATTGAAGATAATATCATCAGTTCTTAACCATATCTGGGACAAACATGGAGTTGAAGTACAAAAATACCATAACATCCCTGGTTTTCGTTGTGCAGACTGCAAAATGTCTTTCAAGAACATTTCTCTCTTTCTAAAACACATTGATGAGACCCACGGAATTCACATATCATATGAAAAAGGTCTGATCACCCACTAGCGCGCGCTCTGTCATGTCGCGCTCGCATACGCTCGCGCTCCAACCAACAAAAACTCAAAACAACAACTAACGCGCGTATGCGCTATCATTATAAGAGCTGGACAATTCATAATAGCACTGGGAGCCTTGCTTGTTCGACCGAATGCGTAGGAAGCTTGGAAAACCAACTCCAGAAAAGGAAAACGCTACCAGATTACCATGGAGCCTGCGGTCATGGCAAGGTTCTGTCATTAGAGCCATTATCCAAAACGGCAGCCCTCTAACGTGGAAGGAAATTCAAGAAGCTACTGGGCTTGATGAAAAATCACTGAATAGGGCACTTTTCGACTTGCAGGCATCTGCGGAAGTCTACAAGACTGAAGAAAAACAGCAGAAACATGCCAAGTATCAGATTTGTGCGAACCTTTATTCGAAATATTCGGAATTCTACAATCCAAGGGCTGAACTCATCAGATGGATATGTCAATGGAAAGAAGTCAAGAAGTTGGATTTTTCCATGGAACATGAGCATTTCTTCTTGGAAGGAAGACACCTCGATGATTTTTCAAAAGAACTAATCTGTAATGCGAAAACCGAGGTTCAGACAGCAAATCCATTCATTCAAGATTGTGACTTAAGCAATACCTTAAGAGATGCAAAGAAACGAGGCGTGCACGTCCAAATCATTACTCGCCCACCTAAGGACAAGTATCCTGAACACCTCAAGAAAAGGCAAGAATACCACTTGAGACTAATACAGGAAGGTATTCCGTTAATCTACGAAGAAAAAGTGCATGCGAAGCTTATAGTAGTTGACCGTGCAGTAGCCATAGTATCCTCTATGAATTTTTACGCAGAGTCATCAGCGGGCGTGTCTTGGGAAGTGGGATTAGTTTCCACAGACACAAAGGTTGTCAAGTCAATCGCTGACGCCTTTTCCAGAGTTCGCATGAGCACCTCCAAGACCCGAGAGAAGATATCTCCAAATGAAGCACCTGAGAATGTTAATGCGCGCGGTAAATCTTAGCGCGCGCCGAGGCATACGCTAAAATTCATAAGCTCGAAAGCGTACATTCTGTTCTTAGCTAATGGTGAAGAAAGTTGCAGAAAAAGAGAGTTGACGTGCATTACCATTCATCCAAGGATGACCCAAACGCCCGCCTGTTATCCGAACAATCATACTGCAAAGTTTGTGATAGGGAAACAAAATGGGTGAAGGAGAAATGTCATTGCTTCTTGCACCAAAACGAAGAACACTGGCTCTGTCTGGGATGCGGGCAAAAGAGACATTAAAATAGAGCCCAAGAAACATGAGAGCGCGCTAATTCTTTCGAAAACAAGGGCGCGCGCGCTCACCCAATCGACCCCAACCGTTCCGCGCGCGCTAAGTCTTAAGAACAGAAACCTCATGCAAACGAAACCCGCATCTGCGACACCACCAAAACAAAAGCTCTTCATCATAAACAAGACAAGCACCACACTTACACTTAATCTCACAAACCATCAACATCCCCCATAACCCCCCTTCTCCAATGGAACCATGAAATAAATACGAAGTCCTTTCTCATACCAATCAGAAACACGATTACTTCTATCGAACTCCCTATGCAAAGAACGCCAACGCTTTAGATGGTCGTCAAAACCAAACGCCCCATAATGCAAAGTCAAATCAGCCGCAGTAGAAAACACGCACGGACACCACCGACACGGATAAACAACTTCAACGTGCCCCCGCTTATCTCTCAAAATAGCCATACGTATCGAAACAGCTACCATAATCATAGCTCCCACTACTCGATTCACACCAATTAGGCGAACCGTCAACATCAACCAAATCATCTACAAAGGAACAAACATAACCATGCTCACCCCTCTCCCTAACAATGCGCTGAACACCTATGTAATGCAACCTCACCAACTCTTCACCACAAATAGGACACAAATCCTTCTTCTTCTCAACAGTAACCTTCAACTTACGATAACTACAAACACCAAACCAAGTCGCAACGTGACACCGCGCAACGTCAACCCTAACAGTCGAATGATTCAACTGATACCAAGCGGTACCAAAAACAGTCTTACGCTTACCTAACACCTTAACAATATATCCATCCCTCTCAAACTCTCTCCGCGTCCTACCCTCAAAACCCGCGCAACCAACACATCCCTTCTTACAACCCCTACAGCGACCATACCCGCCAAGAACAAAACCCAAAACATGGAAATGAGGACTCCAATACCACTGATGACGCACATTATAACGAAAACCATGAAAAATCAGCACACCGCCAACAACACCACGCACAGCCAAAACCTTAACAATCCTATTCCTCAAAGACTCAAACTTCAAACCATAATCCTTCAACGGAACAGAAGCAACAATATGCTCAACCAAACCAAACCGCTTAGAACCCTCAGCCAAACGCATCTCAATCTTTTCAGCTTGACGAACAGCCCAACCGCTCTTAAAACAAACAGGACAAGAAGGTCTATCACAGCTATGATGAATAATCCGAATAAACGCCTTACCCTTAAAATTCTCACCATTCACCGCAATCCTATCATGCAAATCAGCACGAATACAACCCTTAAACCTCAACCATCTACCACAATTATCACTCGCAACTTTACCATGACCAACTAAACGAAACTCTCCAAGAGAACCGTAACTATCATCAACAGGCTCCTCATCCAAGTAATCCTCTAAGACAGCCGTATCCAAATTCACGAAAAAACCTCCCGAGCAAATCCAACCCAAACTACTTGGAACGCGAGTTTGCATACGCGCTCCCACCAATTTCTACACCGGTGGCGTTCTACCCGACACCATCTGGGGCACTTATGCCCGATTAATCGGGAAAAGACAATTCAATCATTAATCGTACCAATGAGCATTAACATACATTTAAACCCCTTCAACTGAAACCACGCAAAACAAATTCCAATGTTGAATATTCACATAAACATGGAGAATCCCACAATTCGCAATTCCAAAATAATACTATCTGTAACTTCTTAATAGGAATAATGACACGAAAAAACAATAACAACAAACGCCGTTCCTGATAGAACACGTTACGCAGATAACGATTCCTCAGAATGAGCGCACAATCCCTTCTTGACCCATAGTACGACGCAAGAAAAATAAACAAAAAACAACGCATACCCGCAAAGCGGATGGGACCCATACCCATCCATCTGTGGGTCGGGGACAGCCTCAGTCCCCGCCCACACTCCGACACCCACCCCTGAGGACCATGTGCATGTTAGTCAAGCAGTACATAACGCCTTAGCTATACGTCTGACAATGACAGACAGTAACAACAAAAAAGCCCAAGTGAACTTCAAGCAGAGCTCTAAACATCAAACCCATGGGAAAACACAGAAACCATGGGAAAATTACCATAGGAGCTCTAAAGAGCTTTCACCACGCATAGGCCTAAAGCACGATAACGGACTCAAAGAGACCTGGTGGAAGCAAAAATAACAGTAATAATAGAAAAATAACCACAATCTTAACCCCTAAACCCACCTATCCCACTGAAACCAAAGGTCGAATAACAATGCACAAAAAACGACAAAACAAAAACCAACAACAACAAACGAAAACGCAAAAACAAACATCAACAAACCAAACAAACAAACAACGAAACAACTATATACCCATAACCAAACCTTATACACAGAGGTAATAGCAAATAGAAACAATAAACCTGCCAATCTGCCAATGTAACCGATGCCAACACAAATGGACACCACGAATCCCAAACCCAACAACATGCCCCAAATGCAAATCACCATACTGGAACAAACCACGCAAAAGGAAAATGAGAAAATGAAAATTAACAAACAAAACAGAACCAACAGAACTAAAGAAATTACTAAGCCCAAAGGCTGGTATCCTAGACCAAGCTAGACTACGACCCCATCTGCCTAGCGAAGACGTTGTTTTGAAGCTGAAATAATAAACGTCCTATTAAGGCTTAAAAATCTTGGTGAAAGCGAATCCACACTGGAAGGCGTTTCTCATAGGCTTAGTTGCTTGGCCGGAAACACTGGTTTGAGCAGTCCTATGCGCGCATTGATACGGGAAAACGTGAAGTTAAAGGTTAAATAAAACGCAAGCACGATCTCACTTGGATGAAAGAGAGAGGGAACGGCGCATAGTCTTTTCTCCTTTCTCCTCAGTGCCGTTTCCTCTCCTCGATATCCCTTCTCCCATGTAGACATTACAGTGTTTCTCGGACCTGGAGGGGCCTTTTCAACCCCAGTTAGTTGTTGAGTCGCTCAGTAATCCTGAGAGGATTTGGGCAAAGGCCGCCAGGTCCCTAACACTCTTTTTTTGTTTGAGAGGTTAAGAATCTGGCGACGAAACGACATCGCAGGATCTTGGAGAGGTGACTGAAAGTGAATCATGGCGAATCGTAGTGTGCGCTTGATCGGGCAGCTGCTCATTTAATGCGTACGCCATAATCTTTCGTATTTTTGACAGACAGAAGTATGAAGTGTGCAACAGTTGGATATTTGACATTTTCAGCTTGGGAGTTTTGGTTCTTGCAGGAGATAAGCCCGACTCAACTAGCTCCGTAAGCAGATGGCTTTTCTAGAATCAGAATCGATTCATGCCTTATCATACCTGCCTGACTTTTCTCTAGCTCTCTGACTATTGTCCTGTCTTCTTGGAAACCTAGCGTCAAAGCCATTGCTTTCAGGACTTCATCATTCTTTACGACCACGTAGTTCCCATCTAGCTTGTAGTGATTGTTGCCTATTATTATCACGCACTTGGAACAGCGTTTCTGCACGCGGTACATTTCCTTCAGGGCAAGGTACATGTCTTTGAAGAATTTGTAAGTTCTCAGGGCTTCCTTCGTCCGCCCATATCTAATCAGTGTAGATATTGCATCTTGGGCATCTTGAGGCATATTTGAATATTCGGCGTTGCCGTTACTTATTTCGTTCAAAAGAGATTGAGAGTAAACCTTGAAACGAGGGTTTCCAATCATATTTGTTTCTAGCTCGGGAATGTCTGCCAATTCCAACAACGTAAGCTGTGGGTAATCATTCTTGACGTAGTCCAATGCCGTGCTGTAAGGGGGGGAATTCACGATGGCGTCTATGCTCTCGCTTTGAACCATTTTCATGTTTCTCGTGTCGGCGGTATAGGTTCTTGATTTGCCCAGCTTTGTACTCATTATCTCATTCAGTTTGTCAAAGATGTAGATTCTTAAGTAAAGGTTTTTCAGCCTATCCTGCAGTATTTCAAGTAACTTGCCGCTGCGTCTTCTCGCCAGATCTGATATCGCTCCGCTCAGCGCCAGTAGAAGAAAATCTCGGATTTTCTCATCTTCTACCTTCTTGGCCAATTCATGCGCGATTATGATGTGATCTACAGTCTTGGGTTCACTGAAGAGAGATGTGACTTTGGATGGAATGCCATGTTTTCTCTTTTTGATGATCTCCAAGTTATAGTTGGCGGGAATAAGCAACGCGGAGCCCGATGATTCTGTTTCATAGCTGAGAAAATTGCTTCGAAGGTCTTGCAAGAACGTGTCAATGCCTTTCTTTAGCCTGTCTACGGGGATGCTGAGTGAATCACATTTCACGTTGCACATTAATGCCGAGAGGGGGTTGATCTCGATTCCCGTGCTGTCAAGTCCCATCCATGTAGCTTCAACCAGAAGAGTCCCACATCCCGCAAAATTGTCCATAACCTTCCCAACAGGCTGGGGGAAAGAGTAGTTCAGAAGGGCCCTAACCATTTTGGGGTGAAACTTGCCTTTGTAGGGGTGCATGTAATGGGTCAAATATAATGATGGTTCCTCTCTAACCGTGAAATAATCTTCTAACCTTTTTCCTATCTGCATTGTCTCCGTTGCTGGAATTCTGTTGAGCTTCTGAGTTAAGAACGAAAAAAGAGATTCAACGTTGTTTGAAGCTTCTTCCTCATTTCTGCTAAGCTTAGAGATGTATTGGGATTTTTCAAGAAAGTATTGATTAGTGATAAATCTCAGCAGAACGTAACTGCCGTCCTGAAAGTGTTCGACGTTTTTCCCTTTTGTCCCCTCGGGAAACATCCGCTGCAAGAGGCCCTCCGGATCGTTGGATTCAGTAACTGCGAAGAATTCTCTGGTATAAGCCAAGCGCCTAACCAAGTGTGACACATCGCGCATTTCATGTGTCGTTGCGAGGAATCCATGGCATTCTCCGTAGGGAAGCTCATGTGCAAAAAAATCTTGCACTCTGACTTTTCCAGTTCTGAAATTCCTGAAAGGGGTGTTGTCCAGAAGGTCAGAAAAATTCCTTATTGGATTAACACTTCCGAACAGGCTGGTCAGTTCAAGCTGAGCGAACGTGACTTCATGTTTTTCCTTTATGCTATTGAACAGCTTGAAATACCAGCATACTTCCTGCATTATATCACAGACACTGTTTTACACGGGCAGATGTTGTGAACGTTATCTCCGCGTAGATATTCAGGCCTGCCAAATATAAGAGTCATCGTTTCTATTGCGAGTGCGCGATCAAAAATTAATTAGGGCGCAAGACGTTCTAGCAAAACAACTGGTGTGTGGAGACATGACAGGTAAGGTTGTTATTTTAATGGGGTCGGAAAAGGATTTGGAGTTTTGCCGTGAAATAGCCAAACATCTAAAAGCTCTCGGCATAGAGCACGATTTTCGGGTTGCCTCAGCCCACAAGACGCCGGAAAAGGTCTTGGAGATCCTTAAGGAGTTTGAACAACAGAAGATTATTTACATCACCGTCGCGGGCAGATCAAACGCTCTGAGCGCTTTTGTCGACGCGAACACTTCAAAACCGGTTATCGCCTGTCCGCCCTACTCCGACAAATTCGGTGGAGCAGACTTATACTCTTCTCTTAGAGTTCCAAGTGGCATCGGCTCGGTTTTGACAATCGAGCCTGAGGGAGCCGCGGTCGCCGCAGCGAAAATCTTCGCCGTCGAGGACCACGCATTGGAAAAGAAAGTGATAGAGTACCATAATGCGATGAGAAAGGAAATTGAAAAGGCTGACGAGTCTGTCAGGAAAACGAAATAGTGCATGATCATGGGCAGCGTCAAAGATCTTGAAGTAGTCAAGAAGCCGACGAGAAATGCTTTGGGCGTCGGCAGGTTCCGCTTCTCCGACAGATACTCCGTCTTCGACTGGGGAGAGATGCCCGACCATATCGACAGCAAAGGAGCTGCATTGTGCATTATGGGTGCTTACTGCTTTGAAAGGCTGCAGGAAAAGGGCATCAAAACGCATTACAGGGGTCTCATTGATAAGAAAGGGAAAACCATCACTGTAGGGGAATTGGAGCAGCCGACAGACCTCATGGAAATAGACCTGGTTAATGTGTTCAGGCCCGAAGCAACGATGAAAGAAGGAAAGCTCCGATACAACTATCGCATTTACGTGGCAAACCTGCGAAACTTTCTGATACCGCTTGAAATAATCTACAGAAACGGGTTGCCCGAAGGTTCCTCAGTCTTCAAAAGACTGGAGGAAAGCGTAATCACTATTGAAACGTTGGGGTTGGATCACTATCCCAGGCCTGGAGAAAGACTCTCGAAGCCGATTTTTGACGTTAGCACGAAGCTGGAAGAGGCGGACAGATATTTGACCTGGGACGAAGCAGGAGAGATCGCGGGGCTAACGACTGAAGAGGTTGAAGACATCAAGTCTCTGCTATTGAAAGTCAACAAGATGATAACACAGATAGCTTTGCATGGGGATTTGGAGAATGAGGATGGAAAAATAGAGTTGGCTTTTGACCCTGAGAGAAGGTTGATGGTGGTTGATGTTGTGGGGACGCTTGATGAATGCCGATTCACCTACGACGGGCTCCACGTGAGCAAGGAAATTGCCAGACAATTTTACCGAAAAACGGGCTGGTACAAGGATGTGGAAGAGGCAAAGGTTAGAGCGGAAAGAGAAGGAGTCAAGGACTGGAAGAAACTCTGCAGATCAAAACCGCCGAAACTTAACTCGGGTCTAAAAAAGACAATCAGCGAAATGTACATGGCTGTCGCGAACGAATTGACGGAGACAAGGATGTTCGATGTTCCAAGCCTTCCAGAAGTAATCAAACGCTGCAGAGACCAGACCTGAGCGTACGCAGACCTGCCAAAAAACCTCATTCATAGCAGGCACGAAGAAAGCAAGGTAAACTTTGACGGAAAACCGATTCCTTTGCGAGCATGAATCAGAAACCATAATCATTAGACCTCCTCCATGCTGCTGATTCATAAATTATATGTCAGACTGGCAATGCCTCATATGCGAGAACCACATGAAAGCCATAGACATCCTAGTCGAAATACCTTGTTTCCAGTGCCTGTTTGCCGAGCCAATAATGGAAAGTCATCTGCACTGCAATCCAAACGAATGTGAAAAACTGACAGAATGGCTTTTGTTGCAGGTTGAACAGGATGAGAAGTGCAAGGAAACCGTAAGCCTCGGGATTATCCATACTCAGACTTCAAGCTGAGCATAACATGGCAGATTTGACACGGCGCGAATTGTCTTTCTTCAGTTCTGAAGCACAGGCAGACTCTGAACGGTCAAGGCTTCAAGATTTTGCATACGAGTCTTGTCTGGAACAAAACGAAAAGAGGGAATGGGTGTTTACGTGACTAGTTCGTGCAGTTGACCCGTGCCTAGCGCTCTCTTTATTTCTAGGGCTATCCGGTCGCCCGTGCTCAGTGGCTTCTTGTATTTTGCGTTTGCATACTGAGAGCCCAAGCCCATGTGAACGTTCGTTCCGCCTCCGTGTCTGAGAGCCACGTCCTGTGTCACTGGTATGTGCATGTACGGGTCTCGTGCTTCTGGCGCATCATAGACACCGTAGTCCACGCCAGATTTGGCTTCCGTGCCACCTGTGTAGTCCAGCTTGTACCCCGGCTTCAGTTCGTACTTGGAAACGCGGTCCCACGTGATGAGGGTTTGCAGGCACCATGCGCCGATGATTCCCGGCGAGGAGTATTCTCGGCAGGCGAGCATAAAGCGGTCCGCGTATCTGTGAATGTCTTTCAACAGAGATTCTCTCAGGCTGAGTATAGCGTGTGCGGTGACCTCGAATGATGGAACTTTCTTTATCTTCCGCTGAACGTCCGTTGGAAGCCTCTTTATACCATCGAGTATCGTCTCTCTCCGCTCGTCGATGGACAGGAATTGGTTTGCCAAGCAGACTCTTGCCTCTTCAATGTTCACGTTGTACAACTTGGAGAACCAGTTGTCAACGTCTCCCCACTCGCTCTTGGCGTCCAGCGGTGAGAAGAAGAAGTTAAAGTTTGCGTGAGGGCCTAGGACTATTTGTTCAACCCGTCCGTTCTCGAGAGCCTCTTTGCTGAGGTTTCCTGCACGGACTTCCCTCTCAACTTTCGCTTCCAAGTCATATGAGTCCGCTGCAAAGATGAATTCTCTTTCAAAGGTTCTGTGGGCGTGTTCAGCCTTCAGAATCATCGGTTCGTTGATAGGCCTCTTGAATTTTATGCCCTTCTTGCGAACCTCGTACTGGTAAGACTTCGGCGAAGGAATGTTAGCCTTATCCGCAAACCAGTAGTAATCTTTCTCGATTTCACCCCTGTTCTCGATTTTCAAAAGATTCCTTGAACCAAGTATCGGAACCGCGTACTTGTCTTCAATAACGCTGCAACGCTCGTCTCCACCGACATACACGGCAAAAGCCCTGTTCGTAATCTGCATACACTCAAGCTCGACAAGCTCATCAACGTACTTGACGATGTCAGAATATTTATCAAGAATAACTATGACGGTTCTCCAATCGCCCTTCTTCTTTACATCTTTCAAGTCATTCACAACACGAAGGTCCCGCCTGACCAAGCCAGGCAAATCTTCAACAGTTTCTTCCGGTCTGCCCACCATTGGGTTTTGAAGATAGATTCTCGCCCTGCTCGGCGTCGTGTAGATTATGCTCCTTATGCCATAGTTGCGCTGGCCCTGCCAAGCATCCAAGGCGGAATGAGAACCCAGGTTCAGACCAATGGGTTCCTTGTACTTCTTGACTATCTCTTGCATTTCTTCTCTTTTTATGACCACAACGATCACCTTACTAGACTATGCAAACTAAACGACCAGACTTTTTTTAAACCTTTCCAATTTTCGCAACGAAAACGTTCATGATTGGAACGCATTCAGAGGACTGCTCGGAATTCAGGTTTTAACGCGCCAGGATTCCAAATCTGTTAGAACCTTCTAGATTTATGCTCTATTTTGTTCTTACATGGGTAGTTATAAACTGAGCCACGCCTTTTTTCCCAGAGGGAGAAGGGAGCCATGTCTGAGTCCTGCAGCTGGCTGTTCGTTGAAAACACCCCGTTGCTCTTTGAAAAAGAAAAAGTCTCAAGACAGCTCAAAGTCGAAACTTGGCTTGACTTGACCCAGCTTCTGAACGAAATAAAAGAGGAAGATGACGAAAGAAAGCCACAACAACCAATTCGCTATGTGATCTAGAGGCTGCAGGCCTTCAAGACCATGTCAAAACCCTCGCGATTCCTATGTGTTTTGTAGAACCTTAACGCTTCGATTATTGCCTTCTTATTCTGCTCTCCAATTTTCTCAGCAACTTCAGCTCCGATACCGCTCATAAAAAGAAACTGACAGATTGAAGTGACGTTCGCGGGGGTTCGGTTCACGCTGGCCGATTCAAAATCGACGATGAAGGACCTGTCCGCCTTGTCGACGATTATGTGTTTTGGCGCATGACTCAATTCTCCATGATCTAGGCCAATGCCGTCTAGAAGGCAACACTGTACCAGAACGTCGCGCAAGACCTTTTTGACTCGCCTCTTTCCAACCCCTTCCTGAAGCCATTTTGGAAGTAGGCGGCCTTCAACGAACTGCATCAAAAGCAGGTTGTTGGAATATCCCAACAGCTTAGGTCCAACGTTGACTGAATTGGCTTTTTCCAGCATTTCTGCTTCGTGACGCATGCTCGACCGGTCAGCATCTGACCTTCGAAGCTTCAAAGCCGCCTTCTTCTTGTTTAGGTGAGCTGTCAAGACGATTCCGACACAACCCTTGCCCAAAACGTTCACATCGGAGACACGCTTGTCTCCACTGAATTCTAATGCTTTGACCTTCAACGCTTGTAGCTCCTTTAACCGCTTCTTAAATTCAGCCTTCTGAAGCTTGGGATAACCAAGCACCATTGCATAAGCTGTGTCGAACGCGAGTTTTTTGACAGGTATGACTGAGGCTTTCTGCAAGGATCGTTGCCCTCAGGGTCTTATCTCCAGCTAATCTGAATAAAAGCTAGTGGAATCCACTCCTTCGTAAGAATTAACGTGGCATTTCTGAAACGGAAAACACGTTTTCAAGGAAATTGATACACTTTGCCAAAATTGCTCCGCCATAGCCCAAGTTTGCATGGAAGTTTAAAAGGAGGAGTTGCGCATAGAAAAATCAAGCTTCAGGGAAAAATCGCCATGCCCAAGTTTAGACAGACAGCGGAAATTCTGAAACTGATGAGTAGGAAAGACGCTATTCGCAACGTGGGCATAATCGCGCACATTGACCATGGAAAAACGACGATGAGCGATTCATTGCTTGTTAAGGCAGGATTGCTGTCTTCGCACATTGCTGGCTCAGCCAGAGTCCTTGACTACTTGGAAGAGGAGCAAAGAAGGGGAATCACTATAAAGACGGCGAATATTTCACTCCTGCACGAGACAAACGGTCATCCATATCTGATCAATCTCGTCGACACGCCAGGCCACGTGGACTTCACTGGCAAGGTCACGAGAGCTTTGCGAGCGATAGACGGCGCGGTCGTTGTCGTTGATGCTGTGGAGGAAATCATGGCACAGACTGAGACCGTCACTCGACAGGCTCTCGAAGAAAGAGTTAGACCAGTTCTATTCATAAACAAGATTGATCGCCTAACAGAAGAAATGAAACTAAGTCCTGAAGAGATTCAAAGCAAGCTCACCCGAATAATCGCAAACTTCAACAACTTGATAGAGAATTATGCGGAGCCCGAGTACAGAACAAAATGGAGAGTTGACCCTGGACATGAGAGCGTTGTCTTCGGGTCAGCCCTCCACAAATGGGGATTCACCCTCAGGACAGCCGGTGAAAAAGGCATAAAACTCGGCGACGTTCCAAGAGCCGGCCTGAGAGACGAGCATCGAAGGCTTTCGAAGCTGGTTCCTCTTCACGATGCGATCTTGGGCATGGTTGTAAAGAACCTTCCAAGTCCGGTTGAGAGCCAGAAGTATCGTGTTCCGAGAATCTGGAAGGGCGACATGAATTCCGACATCGGCCGAGCAATGTCAAACTGCGATGATGAAGGGCCAACCGCGATGTGCGTAACCATGGCGCAAACCGTACCCGGAACTGGTTTGGTGGCGACTTGTAGACTTTTCTCAGGATCGATAAAAGATGGGGACGAAATCTACTTGGTCGAGGAAGGCAAGGAATACTGCGTGCAGCAGGTTTCTATGTACATGGGAGCCTTCCGAGAACGCGCCGGCCGCATAAGCGCGGGCAACATTGCCGCATTATCTGACCTCAATCTAGCTAGAGCTGGACACACGCTCGTCGACCCCAAACATAGAAAAGAAATGGTTCCGTTCGAACGCGTGAGATACGTCGCTGAACCAGTGATGACCATAAGTGTAGAACCGAAGAAGCCCAACGACTTACCAAAAGTTATGGAGGCCATGAGCAGGCTGTCGATAGAAGACCCTAACCTCGTAACCACTGTCAACAAAGAGACGGGCCAGTATCTCATCAGCGGAATAGGAGAGCTCCACTTGGAAGTCGCTATGAATTTTCTGAAACAGTATTCTAGCAACGTGGAGCTTACTGCTTCTAGCCCAATAGCAACCTACAGAGAAACGGTTTCAAAACAAGGGAAAACGGTAGTCGCCAAGAGCTCAAACAAGCGCAACAGTTTCTCCATACAAGTGGAACCGTTAGAGAAGAAAACCTTGAAAGCCGCAGAAGCGAACGAATTTTCACCAGAACCAAACGAAAGCGAAGGTGCCAGCCTACTCGGGAAAGAACCCGGAAAAGTCTGGGCGATAGATACAAACAAGAGCGTGTTGATCGATTTAACCCGAGGAACCCAGTATTTCCAAGAAGCAAGGGCCAGCATTATAACAGGATTTCATTGGGCATGCAGAACAGGACCTCTCTGCGCAGAACCTCTCAGAGCAGTGAGAATCAAGCTCATCGACACAAAACTTGACCCAGACCCAGACTTGCGTGAGCCAGCCCAGATAACACGAGCCGTTAGCCGCGCAATCTTGGGCTCATGCCTCACAGCAGGACCAATCCTTCTCGAACCAATATACAAAATCGAGGTGCAAGTCCAAGCTCAATGGTTCGGCACCTGCGTCAACATCATATCCCGCAGACGCGGAAAAATACTAAACACGGAACAGAAGGGCCTTCTAACCATAATTAACGGGTATATCCCAGTTGCGGAGACCTTCGGCTTATCGGCTGAAATGCGTTCCGCGACATCAGGATACGCCTTCTGGCAGCTGACCTTCGACCATTGGGACAGAGTTCCAGACACCCTCGCGAAACAAGTAATCGGCAACCTTCGCAAGAGAAGAGGATTGCCCGAGGATATTCCGAAGCCGCAGGTTTTCGTGGATGAAGCGTGACACGAGGAGTTGAGAACAGTGAAGATCAAGTTGAGCTCAAAATGTCCCTTCAACCTGGATTTTACTCTCTGCTGCGGTCAAACGTTCAGGTGGGACAAGCACGGAGACTGGTGGTACGGCGTTGTGGGACAAGAAGCGTTCAAAATACGTCAAGAGTGTGGAGCACTCGAATTTGAAGGCGTGAACGAAAGGTTCGTGTGGAACTACTTTCGGCTACAGGATGACTTGCCGAGGATTCTATCGGACATCAACAAGGACGAGAACGTTCAAGCAGCCATCGACGAGTTCCGAGGTCTGCGCATCCTCCGCCAAGAACCTTGGGAATGCCTAATCTCATACATTTGTGCAACCTACAAGAGCATCGCCGCAATAAAGAGCATGCTAGCAAATCTTTCGAGAAGATTCGGAGAAGAAATCCATCTGGAGAACCAGAGCTTCTACGGTTTTCCGAAACCAGAACGACTGGCAAAAACAGAATTGCAGGACCTTGCTGCTTGCGGTCTGGGCTACCGAGCCAAATACGTCCTCAAAACAGCAAATCTGATTTGCGATGGCACCCTGGACCTCGAACGCTTGAAGAAGAGGTCCTACGCGAAGGCGAAACGAGAGCTGATGAACCTTCCCGGCGTAGGTCCAAAGGTGGCAGACTGCGTCCTGCTATTCTCATTGGAAAAACTCGAAGCTTTTCCGGTCGACGTCTGGATAAAAAGAACTGTTCTGGAGTATTACGCGCAGCATCTTCCAACTGAGTTTGTCAAGAAAATCTCGGCCCAAGGATCGTTAAGCACCAGTGCGTATGAGAGGTTGAGTTCGTTTGGAAGAGAGTACTTTGGCAAGTATGCGGGATACGCGCAAGAGTACCTGTATCATTATGAACGGATGCATCACTAGCCCATGAACAGAGACCCGACACTAGGTCGCTTTTCGACGAAGAATCCGTGTGTCGAAGCCGAAGGACAGACTCCTGAAGCCTCAGGCAATCTGAACCCAAAAACACTTAAATCAACTTGAAAACAGCAATATGAGAGAATACTGTCGGACAAGGGCCCGTAGCTCAGCTAGGTAGAGCGCCAGGCTCATAAGCGTACAAAACGTTCAGAAACCTGTTGGTCCCCGGTTCGAGTCCGGGCGGGCCCACCATCCAAGAATCAGGTTCCTTCGTGTCTAAATTGGACTTTCATCCTTAGAAGCGAAAGATGAAAGAGCTATTTTTCGAGTTTCAGAACAAGGCTTGCAACTTTTTTTCCGAGTTGCTTGCAGGATTCACGCTCTTTTGCTTGTGGTGCCCCTACGGCTGTTGCTCCAAAATGCTTGTCATCTGATCTGCCTTGGACAATCATGCCGTGGACCAGCATGGCTTCAACGATGGAGAGTAGTGTGGTTTCTGCACCTGTCGCTGTCCCTCCCGCGCTTGTGAAGGCTGCTCCGACCTTTCCTTCAAGTTTTCCGTGTATTTTTACTGAACTATCGATGAAGGCTTTGAGTTTGCCAGACATTTGTCCATAGTATGTTGGCGACCCCATGATGATTCCATCAGCACTGCAAAGGTCATCGAGGCTTGCTTTCTCAACCTTTTTCACGACTGCATCAACGTTGTCAAACTGTTTGATTCCCTCGGCAACCGCAAACGCCATTTTCTCAGTGTTCCCGCTCAGAGAATCGTAAAGGACCACTATCCTAGCCAATCTGAACACGCCTCTGGTCTTAACAAGGGGTCATACTTTGAATCTTAAGGCTTTCTGCTCAACCTCCCTTGCTGTGAGCCAAATAGAACATTCTTCCACAAGCTATAAGTGCAGAAAAGTTTCCTTAAAGTGAAGATGAGGGAATTGGTAGTCTACTCACGAGGGAGAAAGGAGAGAAGGGATAAAATTTCAACTACCAATCCCTCATTCACTTTCCAATAGTGATGCACATGTTGCTTTTAAGTTTTTCTTCGATTTTTGAATTAAATATATAAAAAAAGGGCAGAAAGTCTTTCCTACCCGTTACGCCACCAATTTCCTCAAAGATTTCTCAGTTTCGACAAGAAACATGTCCCTCGGCAGGGGCTGAATTATGATTGCATCTTGATTCCATGCAGTCTGGTGTATGGTGGAAGAAACGGGTTCAGCTGAAGCCCTTGATGATTTCGTCAACCGTTAGGATTTTGGCGTTGTATACGTCCTTCAGGTATTCAAGTCCTTTCTCATAATCTTCTTGCGTGAAAGCCTCCACGCCGTCCTTCGCCACTGTAATCTTGTAGCCTCTGAAGAAAGCATCCGCCGCCGTGTGTCTAACGCATATGTTGGTGTGCAACCCCGTCAGAATTATTGTTTTCACTCCTTCACCATGGTATAAGCCCCTAAGAAGCATGTCCAAGCCTGTTTCGTGAAAGCCACTGTACGTTCGTTTTTCAACAACATAATCTTTCTTTTGAGGTTTGAGCTCAGGGATTACCTCTGCACCTTCGGTTCCCTTAATCGCGTGTTTTCCCCATCTTTCAACGACTTCTTCGTCAACGGGAAGGTGAGCGTCGTTGCTGTAGATGACGGGCACGTTGTTTTTACGAGATGCCACAACCAGCTTCTTAATGTTTGGAATGATGTGCGTAGCCCTTTCGCATTTCAAACCGCCAGTAACGAAGTCGTTCAGCATGTCAAGGACTATTACAGCCTTGTTGTTCAAGAACTCAACTCCTTGATAGACTCTTGCGCAGAACGTGAAAAAAAGTCTTATGGTAAGCTACTTTTCAGCTTCCAAAGTGTACGGACCTTTTGTGAACTTTTCACCTTTTCCTTCTTGCACCAGAACAGTATCTTCTATTCGAACGCCTCCGAAGTCCGGCAGGTATATGCCAGGCTCATTTGTCACGACGTTCCCGACGACCAACCTATCTTTGCTGGTGGCCGCGAGTGATGGCTGTTCATGGATTTCCAAGCCCACACCGTGGCCCAAACCATGGACAAAGTACTGTCCGTAACCAGCCTCTTCTATCGTTTTCCGGGCTGCTTGATCTATGTTCTTGGCTCTTGCGCCCGCTTTTATGGCTTGATGTGCCTTTTCCTGAGCCGCTTTGACGGCTTCGTAAATTCTCTTCTGCTTTTCAGAGGGCTTCCCAGCCACTATCGTTCTTGTCATGTCAGAATGATAGTGCTCATAAAGAGCTCCAATGTCCACAACAACGAGGTCTCCCTGCATGATTTTTCTGTTTGCACATCCGCCATGTGGATAGGCTGAACGTATCCCTGAAGCAACTATTGTCTCGAACCCTGTTCCCCAGCCGCCTTTCTTGCGCATCGTGTACTCGATTTCTGCGGCAACCTCAATTTCGGTAACCCCCGGTCTGATGGTCTCATACGCTGCCTGCATGCCTGCACTAGTTATGACGCCGGCTTTTCGCAGTAGCTCGAGTTCTCGCTCGTCCTTCACTCTGCGCAATTCCCACATCAAACTGCCATCGACCTTCAGTCTTACTTTTCCCCGAAAGTTCTTAGCAAGCAAACGGTAGAAATCATAGCTCAACGTGTCTAACCCGAGCTTCTTCACCTTGAAAGTTTTCAGCAGGGGAGCGAACTTCTCATTCAGTTTTTCGTCAGCCTTGAGGAGTTCAACCTTGAAACCTTTTGCCTCCACCTTTGTCTGTTCATAGTTAACGCCATAAGCGAAGACAGTGTTCTCTCCTTTGCGTGGGATCAACATGCAGAATGCGCCTGGAGTTCCAGTCATGTAAAGCAGATTCTTTTCGTTGCTGACGAGAAACGCATCGTAACTCTTCTTTTCGAAAGCCAATTCCCTCAAAGCTTCTACTCTGTCCAACGTCGTTCACCGTTTAGAAAGAAGCCGTTTAGCGTTATCAACTAAAATGCTTTGCCCTTCTCTTCAGCCGCCGCTCACGATAGGCATTAGCACGACATGGTCTCCGTCCTTGAGCTTCGTTTCAACCCCGCTGAGCTGGTTAAGCAGGTAACCATTGACCGTGGCAATGAAATTCGACTTTATGTCTTTGCCCCCAGCTTCGTAGACGGCCTTCTTGAAGGATTCCCCGTGCTTCTCAATGAGCACGACAAGCAAGTCTCTAATCGAGGAGCCAGCCTCAACCTCAACCTCTTCTTCTCTTCTGCTCCCCAGTATGTTCTTGATGTGACCTAGATACTCAACCTTAACCTTCAACCCGGACACCAGAAGGACACCATTATCTAGATTTGAAGTCGCTATATATCCGTTTCACTACAGGCCTCTGCCAGTCCCTTGTTCCGACAATTCTTTTATGCTTCTCAAACAGTCTACCTTTCAGGTGCTCTAATTGACGTACAACGCGCAAAAGATCGATGAAATAACTCGTCGTAGGGAACAGTGGGAGAAAGAGACTGTCTTGAAAAGCTTCGACAAGCTTCCCGAAAGAGGCAAGTTTTCAACAATTTCGGGCATACCTGTAAGCAGACTATACGCTCCTACCGACGTTGCAAAGGATGAATATCTGCAAGAGCTAGGCTTTCCAGGCGAGTTTCCATTCACCAGAGGCGTCTATCCAACAATGTACCGAGCCAGATTCTGGACCATGCGACAATACGCAGGCTTTGGCACGGCGGAGCAAACAAATCAGCGTTTCAAGTACTTGCTCAGCCATGGCCAAACAGGCTTAAGCGTGGCCTTTGATTTTCCAACCCAGGTCGGCTACGACTGTGACCACCCGATGGCGCTAGGCGAGGTCGGCAAAGTCGGCGTCAGCGCGAGCACGCTGAGAGACATAGAAGTTCTGTTCGAAGGGATTCCCCTTGACAAAGTCACCACTTCAATGACCATCAATGCACCAGCGAACGTTCTACTCGCGATGTACGCCACAGTAGGCCAAAAACAGGGAGTAGAGATGGCTCGGCTTGGAGGCACGATTCAAAACGACATCTTGAAAGAGTACGTCGCTCGGGGCATGTACATTTTCCCGCCTAAACCTTCTATGCGCATGATTACAGACGTTTTTGAATACTGCTCCCAGAAAATGCCCCAGTGGAACACCATCAGCATCAGCGGCTACCATATTCGCGAGGCAGGCTCTACGGCAGTTCAGGAAGTCGCTTTCACCTTTGCAAACGCGATTGCATATGTCCAAGCCGCCATCGACAGAGGCCTAGACTTGGACAAGTTTGCAGGCAGGCTATCATTCTTTTTTGCGGCACAAAGCAACTTTCTGGAAGAAATCGCAAAGTTCCGGGCAGCGCGGCGTTTGTGGGCACAAATAATGAAAGAAAGATTCGGAGCAAAGAACCCGAACTCTTGGATGCTGCGGTTCCACACACAGACTTCCGGTGTTTCGCTCACGGCTCAACAACCTTACAACAACATAGTGCGCGTTGCGTTGCAGGCACTTTCTGCTGTCCTAGGCGGCACGCAGTCCCTGCATACGAACTCTTTTGACGAAGCTTATGCGTTGCCCAGCGAACAGGCGGTCACTGTTGCACTGAGAACCCAGCAAATAATCGCCCACGAAAGCGGTGTCGCCGAAACCCCTGACCCTCTGGGAGGTTCATATTACGTAGAGTTTCTAACAGATGAGATTGAGGAGAGAGCCCGGAAATACATAGAGCGTATCGACGGAATGGGCGGAGCGGTCGTGGCCATCGAGAAAGGATTCATGCAACGCGAGATCACAGAGAGCGCCTTCAGTTATCAAAAAGAGGTTGAAGCCAAGAAGCGCACGGTAGTAGGCGTAAACGATTTCCAGAGTGAAGAAGAGGTCCCCATGAAACTGCTACAGATTGACCCAACTATTGAAAAGAAGCTCGTTGAACAATTAAAGAGGGTCAAAAAACAAAGAAACGAGGCCAAGACGCAGAAAGCCCTAGGAAGCCTTCAACGTGCGGCAGAACGCGAAAACGTAAACTTGACGCCATTAATTCTGGAAGCTGTAAAAGAATATGCAACTCTAGGCGAAATATGTGGAACTCTGCGAGAGGTTTTCGGTGAATACAAACCGCCTTCCGTATTCTAAGCTATTACCAGAAGTGTTTCGCCTTCGTTAACAGGCGTCCCCTCAGCAATGTTCACATCTTGGACCGTGCCAGCTCTTGGCGCGCAGATTTCGTTCTCCATTTTCATGGCTTCGATTACGCATAGGATTTGACCAGCCTTCACTTGGTCACCTTTCTTCACTTTGACCTTGACCAATTTGCCAGTCATCGGCGCCACCACTGCACCTTCAACCGCTGCCTTTCTATGCGCAACAGTTTTCTGCGAAGCCATCTGTGAACCCGGTTCAAAAGCCGTCAAAGCCTGCCCTCTGCTAGCAATTTTGACCCCCACGTCAAATGCGGCGCCTTCAACCTTGACCGAAATGCCTTTGCCTTTTTCAGCTTCAGGCAGTTCAACCTTGTATGCCTCGCCATCTATTTCCATCATGAACGCTTTGCCCAACACTATTCCGTTTATTGGGAGTTTGATTTCCCGGGCTTTGCCATCTACCTTCGCCTCAAAAGAGTCCAGCGACTTTCTGGTCAATTCGATTCTTCGCAGCTTGCCTCCAACTATGACTTCATAATCAGGCATCTCTAGGCACCTCTCTCTCCGAGGTTTTGGCGACCAGCAAGAACCCAAGGTGACAACACGCCCTTCGGCCGCCGTTGCACTAGTGCCTGAAGACCCGAGGTGCTTGATGTGAAGGTGGCGAGCGTGGCAGACAGGGCTGCGACTTCTTCAAGTTCGGCAAGTCTCTCAGGCGCGATTGCAGTCTTGACGTCTTCCCGTTGGGCCTTTCTTCTTTTGAAGAAGTCTAGGGCTGTTTGCGGAAAGAGTGCATATGTGATTTGGTCTTCCTCTGTCTCAAGATAGGGCTTCACGTCGTCTGGAATCTTGTCCAGTGCTGGTTTTAGCAGGTCGGCTGGACGGCCTGTTATGGGCTCTTCGTCACCGATGATTTTTTTCTTGATTTTAGGGTCTATTGGTGCAGGGGGTTTTCCGTAGAGGCCTCGAACATAATCCTTTATTTCTTTAGGAACTATTCCGTAGCGCTTGCCGGAAATAACGTTTAGAACGGCTTGTGTTCCGACGAGCTGGCTGGTGGGCGTCACAAGCGGTGGATATCCAAGTTCTTTTCTGACTTTGGGCACTTCTTCGAGAACCTCTTTTAGCCTGTCGAGAGCTTTCTGTTCGCGCAGCTGCTCCAGCAGGTTAGAGAACATTCCTCCCGGAATCTGATGCACTATTATGGAAGGATCTACTCGTTCAGACTTCGGATCGATGAGTTTCAATGGATCATAGTACTTTTCACGCAGCTCTCGGAAGTATTGTGCTATCTCGTCCAAGAGCTCACTGTCTAACCCCGTGTCGTAGAGGGTTCCCTTCAGCGCTGCCACGACAGATTCCACAGGCGGCTGCGACGTGCCCCATGCAAGAGGCGAAAAAGCCGTGTCCAAGATATCAACGCCCGCTTCGCATGACCGCAGATAGGTCATCATGACCATTCCGCTCGTACTGTGACTGTGCAGATGAACGGGCAAACCTACTTCTTTCTTCAAAGCCACTATCAATTCATAGGCAGGTTGAGGTGCAAGCATGCCAGCCATGTCTTTTATGCATATGGAATCGCATTCCAACTCTGCCAGCTTCTTCGCGAATTCAACGAAGTGCCTAACCGTGTGCACTGGGCTTATCGTGTAACTAATAGTTCCTTGGGCATGCTTGCCAGTTCTCTTCACTGTTTTGATGGCCACTTCCATGTTTCTAATGTCGTTCAAGGCATCGAATATTCTGAAAATGTCAACGCCGTTCTCCGCAGCCTTCTCGACGAACTTAACCAAGACATCATCCGGGTAGTTCCGATAGCCGACAATGTTCTGTCCTCGCAGGAGCATTTGCAGAGGCGTCCGTTTGACGTGTTGCTTCAGTTTTCTGATACGCTCCCAAGGATCTTCACTTAGAAAACGCACTGCCACGTCAAACGTTGCGCCGCCCCATGCCTCAAGTGAGAAGAAGCCTACTTGATCCATTTTCTCTGCAATAGGAAGCATCGTGTCTGTGCGCATCTTCGTAGCCAGTAGGCTTTGATGCGCATCTCGGAAGGTCGTGTCCGTGATTTTAACCGGCTTCGAGGCCAAATCAGTGAACTTCCAGCTGCTGTGGATTCTGGAAAATGAGAATCTAGGTGAAGCTCTATTAATCTATAATGGTACATTCGAGTGCTTTCTGGATGGGCGTGCTTCGCGTTTTGTAGCGAGACTCTCGAGGGCGCTGATGAGTTTGGGCCGTGTCGCCGATGGTTCGATGACTTCGTCTATGTAACCTTTCTGTGCTGCAATGTAGGGGCTTGCAAACTTGTTTCTGTACTCATTGACGAGTTCGTTGTGTTTCTGTTTAGGATCTTTGGCTTCGGCGATTTCCTTTCTGAAGATGATGTTGATAGCTCCGTGAGGGCCCATGACCGCGATTTCAGCGGTTGGCCATGCATAGTTGATGTCAGCGCCTGAATGTTTGCTGCCCATAACGTCATAGGCTCCACCGTAGTCTTTTCTCAGGATGACCGTTATTTTTGGCACAGTTGCTTCGCAGAATGCATAGAGAAGTTTGGAACCGTGTTTGATTATACCGCCGTGCTCTTGTTCAATTCCAGGCAGGAAACCTGGAACATCGACGAAAGTGATTATTGGGATGTTGAAGGCGTCGCAGAAACGGACGAACCTGCCTGCTTTCATCGAACTGCTAATGTCCAAGGCTCCAGAGTAGTGCGCGGGTTGGTTGGCCACGATTCCAATGGTTCTTCCGTTGAGGCGGGCGAAGCCTATGACTATGTTCTGTGCCCAGAGCGGCTGAACCTCGAAGAAATCACCATTGTCCACGATTCGAAGTATGATTTGTTTCACGTCGTAGGGTTTGTCCGGATCGTCTGGAAGCACTTTGGCCAGGCCTTCATCGGTGCGGTTCGGGTCGTCTCCTGTTTCGACAACCGGTGGATCCTCCATGTAGTTGCTAGGCAAGTAACTCAGAATCTTCTTGATGATTTGGATACACTGTTCCTCGTCTTTCGCGATGAAGTGAGCGACACCGCTGGTTTGACTGTGAACCATTGCCCCGCCCAGATCTTCAAATGAAACCTCTTGCCCCAGCACCGTCTTCACGACGTCCGGGCCAGTGATGAACATGTGACTCGTCTTATCCACCATTATTATGAAGTCCGTCAAAGCTGGCGAGTACACAGCACCCCCAGCACAGGGCCCCATCACAGCAGAAATTTGCGGAACAACCCCTGAGCTTATCACGTTCCTGAAGAAGATGTCACCATACCCAGCGAGACTTGCCACACCCTCCTGAATTCTAGCCCCGCCAGAATCGTTCAGCCCGATTACAGGAGCACCAGTTTTTAAAGCTAGATCCATGAGTTTGCAGACTTTCTTTGCAAACATCTCGCCCAGCGAGCCTCCGAAAACCGTGAAATCCTGCGAGAAAACGTAGACTAGCCTGCCATCAACCGTCCCATAGCCGGTCACAACCCCGTCGCCAGGAATTTTCCGTTCTGACATGCCGAATTCCGCGCACTGGTGAACCACAAACTGGTCAATCTCGTTGAAACTTCCCTCATCAAGCAACAGTTCAATACGCTCTCTAGCAGTCAGCTTGCCCTTATCATGCTGCTCTTCGATCCGTTTCTGCCCACCGCCCAGTCTAGCTTGCTCCCTCAGACTGTTTAACTGTTTTATCTTCTCATTAACTGAAGGCTCTTTCGTCGCTGTCATGCATGATTCCTTCAATTTTGACAGTAATATTGTCCTGTGGAGTATTTAGAATGTACGAAAACTTCGGAACGGACCTCTTGAAAGCGCGCGACTCTTCTCAGCTTTCAATTGAGATGGCAAGTTTACGCTGTCCGCTTTCAAACAGACACAAACACAGAAAAGGGGTTGACAACCTACTCGATTTGGTTCAGTTGACGCTTGGCGAAGGCAACGTCACCGACAAGGATTCGCCGCGTTGTTCCATCTTCAAGCTTCATAATCAACGCGCCATCAACATCAACATCCGATGCCACACCCTTCAAACTCTGATGTTGCTCTCTAACCACTATCAGCTTACCAAGAAACCCTGCATACAGTTTCCATCTGTCCAGCACGGGAGGAAAGCCCGTCTCCAAAAAACTGTAATAGACCTCTTCCATCTTCTCAAGCAACGCTTTAAGCAAGTTTTCCAGCTGGATTTTTCTCCCAAGTTCGCTTTCGATTGAGGCTGCGTCAGGTTTCAACAGTTCTGGCAAAGAGTCACTTACGGAAAAGTCTGCGTTCAAGCCGACTCCCAGAATGACATAGTTGACGTATTCGCCTTTCGTGTTCATCTCAGCCAAGATTCCGCATATTTTTCTGCCGTTCGCGAGCACGTCGTTTGGCCACTTCGTCTCGGTTCTCAACCCATATTTCTGATGCAAGACTTCAGCGACGGCTAAGCTGGCCACAAAAACCAGTTTCGCAGCTTGACGGGCTTTCTGATTAGGCCTGAGAATAAGTGAGAACCATAATCCGCCTCTGGGTGAGATCCACTCTCTCCCGAGTCTTCCTCGTCCAGCCGTTTGCATCTGTACCAGAGTGACCGTTCCTTCTTCAGCACCTTTCTCAGCAAGTTCCCGGGCCCATTCGTTGGTGGAACCGACCTCTCGACTGAAAAACACATGTTTTCCAAAACATCTAGTGAGTAACCGCTCACGAAGCTTTCGCAGTTTTGTTTCAGTCAACACTGAAGGCGCGCTGCTTAGGGCCCTTGACATAGTTCCAGAAGAACACCCCTAGTGCTCTTTGGGTGAACGAAAGCTATCTTCTTCCCTTCTGCACCCGCCTTCGGCTTCTCATCAATCAACGTTAGGCCTTTCTGTTTAAGCTGTTCAAGCGAGGCTTCGATATCGTTAACCTTCAATGCCAAATGGTGTATGCCTTCTCCACGGCTTGAAAGGAACTTTGCGATGGTGCTTTCAGAATCAAGAGGCTCCAACAGCTCGATATGCGCCCCACTCCCCACAGAGAAGAAGGCTACCCTGACCCCCCGCTCCCGCAAGATGTGAGTGCCCTCAAACTTCAGACCCAGAACATCCCGATAGAAACCGATTGCCCCATCCAGGTCTTTAACCGCAACTCCAATGTGATCCAATCCCCTAGCCGACATACTCACCAACCTTTCTGACAATGCTAGGATTCGTCAAACATGCTATAAAGAGTTTCTAGAACTCAGCCAAGCCAATCTGTGGAAATCCGCGATTCCGAGTTACAAGTATCTTTCGCGTGCCTGCGAAATTTCGGCAGTCGCGTACTGTGTAGTCTTCCTCGGATGGTTTTCTCTGTGAATTCGTCGGATAGCTTTTGATATTGCAGGGTTTTGGTGCGTCCGCTTGAATTTCATTTAACGCGCGCGCTTTGTTAGCGCGGGCTAGTGGTCGCGCCTTTCCTAGGCGTGCTTGTTTCAAGTTCTTAATCGTGTCTTTCTTGTTGCATCGGTTTTGGTTCTGTCTATTCTTTTTGCTGCGACGACGACCAACGCAATCACCATGACAGCGATGAGTAGGACCGTGTTTGGGTATTCTGGGAGCATAGGCATAGCAAGCGCATGGACATCTTTCAGCTGCTCCGGCAAGTAAGCGGTTATGTTGTCCCAGTTCAGCATCCCCCTCCACTCTTCATCGTTCAGCCGCTTAGTGCCTATCAATGGAAACTCGTAGTAGGAGAAAACAGGTCCCACGCCAGTCACTAAAGTGCCGTTGGGCAAGGGGAGAAGAGCGACCAGCGCGTTCACTTCGCCTGTACCGATATGAAGAATCTGAGGAGGGTAATCCATGTCTCCGGGAGGAAATGTTGCTACATCGGCAACTAGACGTGAATCCAAATCAGCAGTGTACGTGTACACATTGGTCTCATTGAATGGCGATAATCCGCCGGCACCAGTTATGCACATGAGCAGGTTAACGTACCATCCATCATAATTTGTGCCGCCGCAACCACCCCATGTCTGTACCAAGCTCTTCAGAAACGAAGTCTCATCTTGCGTCAGAGCTTCTCTTGCCAGCTCCTTATTGGAAATCGTTACGAAACGCCCGGATGCATTTATCAACGTATTTAATGAGCTCAAGACCACAGTGTTTATCATTTCAGGCTTGAGGATATTCACAGCTTCCAGTGTCTGGTTGACCAAGTTCTGCATTCTAGAATAGAAAGTTGGGTTAGGCTCAAGGAACGCCTCGGGGTAACTGCACACGTATACGGGTATGTAGGTCTGCTTCGCGTATAGAATCGTGTCATGTCTCAGTTGAGCCCAGCTGCCAAGGGCGGTGTTGAGTTTCTCGTCCTGCCACGCGAGGGACTTCATGAAATCAGGATAATCATTAGTATAGTTGATGTCAACCAAGGCTTGCAAGGCGTGAATCCAAGATGTGTAAGAAGAATAAGTCCAGTTCTCCTCTGTCAAACCGTTGAACTCATTCTGTAGGGATGACAAGTTGGCTTCAAAGCCATCGTACCCAAAATCCGGTGTCAGCAGCTGAGAGGCACGCTGAGAGCCTAGAACGGCAAATATGTCTAAACCCTTGGGGAGTATCCTTCTACCTCCAGTAGAGTTGTAGCCCACTTTGTCCCAGCACAAATGCTGGAATATGTAAGAGTCAGGAACGTACCGTTGACCCACAAACTGAAAAACGAGTGGATAAGCCTGAAGAACGAGCCCCGGCTCCGGCTGGACCAGACCTTGGGACAAAATTCTCTGCGCGTACTCGTCTTTCTCCAATTCCTCTCTAAGAGCCGCAGTTCCATTCGGTTGAAGCACGGAATCAAGGTATTTTTCCTGATCTCCGAACACTCTGTGAAGCGCTGTTTCCAGACTGAGAAAATTGATTGAATCACTCTTTCCCACCAGAGCATTGGTCACGTTGTAAAGAAGCTCCCATTCGCCGAAGCGCACATGGTTCTGTCGCATAATGTCGCGCATGTAGACGATGGCGGAATCATCTATGTGAGGACAGTCCCAAACATAGCTTTCGTTTAAGCGTGGTATGAAGGCTGGAAACTGACCGTACCACATCATGCCGCGGAAATAGTTCTCCAGCTGCGGGTCGCCCACGTAGTGACCTCTCACCGTGAACTGAGTAAAATCATACTCAACTCTTATTCTAGCGGGTTCCCACTCTGCGGCTGATACGAACTGCAAATTGCTAGACCATATGTTGCTCAGGTAGAAAGCCACATCGCCTGACAGTTCAAGCGGCACGCTGGCAGTCGTGTTTGTAAGCAGGGATAACGCAACTGCAAAGTAGACCGTGGCGTTGCCGATGGTCCACTGCTTCTGCGAACCGTCATGCGCAATCACAGCGTAATCAGCTAGCGAAGCGTTGAATGCGTACGATGTTAGGTTTAGCAGCATCGGGTAGAACGCCTCTTTCTCCAAGGTTCTTAAGGAGCAATCAAACACCACATGGAACAGCTGAAGGAAGGAATCAGTGGTGACGATTACGGGCAAGTCATGCTGCCAGACTAGGTCGCCGTAGAAGTTCTCGAACCTCGTTATGTTCGGAATCGCGACGGTCACAAAACCGTATTGACGGAGCATATCCTCCTGAGCCCCGCTGAATCCCAGAACGCTCTTCACCCTCTGATAATACGCCACGTTTGAAAGGTCAAAATCAGCGTGGACGGGTCTAACCCCTGCAAAGATGGAGCAAAACAGCATCGACGCTAGCAGGAAGACAATCAAAACGCTGATTCTCATGTTCATCGCGCCGCCCCTTCCCCAAAGGCCCCAAAAGGTTAACAGCCAATTATGACGAGATAAGCCTTACGGAAATCCGAAACCACCTGCCCAAAGAGAAGGAGCGCCCATTATACAATCCGATAGAAACGGGCGGAAGTTTCCCATAGCCCCCAGTTCAAGCTTTTGCGGGGGATTAGCACGCGTCGATCGTTGCGAACAGGAACAGCAGGCCAACCGCCAAGCGCGCGCTATTCTCTGGTTTCCAAGCATTCTTTGTTAGCTCGCTCACTGGCTTTTATTCGGTTTTCTGGTTTATTGGTGTCATAGTATCACTTTACTTGTTGTATCCCGTTATTTTGGTAATGATAAAAAAACGCCCCCACTTGTCTTTGTTATCTTTGCTCATCATATCCGTCATCAGCCGAATAATCATGGGTCAGCTTCCTTTGGACAGGGGGCATGAGTGGTTCCCGTTATGTCGCGCGCGCGCGCGCGCGCTGATCGTTGCATTTACGAGCAATATTAGCTTCCCTATATACTTAGTGCATTTGCCATTGTTGGTTCTACTGAATTATAATGTGATTCTCTTTGTATTGACACTAGTAGTAATTTCAAGCATGCTGTACACGTTCGACAACGTGATAAGGCAAACAATGGGTACAGAAGTTAGAAGCTTCTTTTCGCGATTTTCAAAACCGAAACGTGTGCCAGAGAAGGATAAAGACGTAAGAGCGCGCGATTGATGTTGTAAGCGCGCATTACAGCAAACAGTGGAAAATAATGGGAAAAATTAACAATTTTGAGGTGACAACCAGCAACATTTCAGTTTTTTTCAGATATTTCCAAAAAGACAATTAGCACAACATCGTTTTCTTATTTAAGAGAAGCCCTCCATCATTCAAGTCCCGAAGAGGTAACAGAACCGGCAGTCGCAAACATTTTAAGTGATATCCCAACTATCGTTAGCGCATGCCAGACAAAGTTCACTGTGCACATATTCTCGTGAAAACGGAGCCAGAAGCTAAGGCTGTTTTGGATCGACTGAACAAAGGTGAAAAGTTCGCGAACATCGCTAAGGAACTCTCTCTTTGCCCATCTGGAAAGAGCGGTGGAGATCTTGGCACGTTCACTAGAGGAAAAATGGTTAAGGAATTCGAAAACTGCGCATTCACCCTTCAGAAAGGACAAACCTCAGCCATCGTGAAGACAAAATTCGGGTATCACATCATAAAGAGACTAGAATAAACGTGGCCGACGCTTCAGTGGCTAAAGCAGTCACGAACTGACAAACTTCAATCCTAACGAGGCCGTACTATATTGGTGAAGTTTCTGAGGATTTCTTCTCCATGCTCGGTGTTGTTAACTTCTGGATGAAATTGAACCCCGTAATATTGCTTCTTCAAATGTTTGACGGCCTGTACACTGCAGTTCTCAGATCTGGCAAGGACTGTGAACCCGCTTGCCGTCTTGACCTCGTCGTTATGCGACTCCCAAACGAGAAACTCTTTGGGCAACCCTTTGAACAAATCGTCTTCTTCAATGACCCTTATCTTGGCTAGTCCATACTCGGGAACTTCAGAGGGCCCTGCCTTCCCACCGCAGTGCACGGCCATTAATTGGAGTCCTACGCATATGCCCAGAATCGGCCCGTCAAAACGCTGCAGATAATCGAGGCATTTGCCCAGTTTGGGAGATTCCCAGACGATTCTGGGCGCCCCGCCGCTTAGAACCAGTGCATCAGCGTCTATCTCTTCTATGGGCGTGGTGTTGGCGATTATCTTTGAATCGCAGTCTATTTCTTTTAAAACTCGCCAAATCCTGTGAGTCCATTGGCCACCGTTGTCCACAACGTAGACTTTCACGGGTCTACTCATACTCTATCGTTCCAGGCGGCTTGTTTGTAACGTCGTAGACAACTCTGCTAACGTCATCTTTCAGTGTATTCGTAATTCTCACGGATATTCTCTCCAGCACGGTGTGCGGAATCTTTGAGTATGCAGCGCTCATCCCGTCCATGCTCTCGACGGAACGCACTGCAACGACGTTTCCGTATGCCCTTACGTCGCCGTGAACCCCAACTGCCTTGCAAGGCAACAAAACTGCAAAGTACTGCCATGGCCTGCTCATCTCCTTGTTTGCCGCGGCTTTTTCAATCTCTTCTTCCACGATTGCGCAGGCTTCCCTAACGATTTTTGCGTTATCGGGAGTGGCTTCGCCGAGTATCCTCACGGCCAAGCCGGGGCCTGGAAAAGGCTGACGTTCGTAGAGCTCTGGAGGCAGGCCTAGTTCTTTTCCTACGATTCTTACTTCGTCTTTGTACAAGTCTCTTAACGGTTCTATAATTTCGAAATCTATTTGCTCAGGTAAGCCTCCGACGTTATGATGAGACTTGATTCTGTCCCTGAGTCCGCCGCCGCTTTCTATCCAGTCGGGCGCAATGGTGCCTTGAACGAAGAACTTTGCGCGGTCTCTTCGGGCTACCTCTTCAAAAATTCTGATGAACAATTCACCGATGATTTTCCGTTTCTGCTCCGGGTCAATAACACCGTGAAGTTTCTCATAAAATCGTTCTTTAGCATTTACAACGATGGCGCTTAAACCAAGTTTTCTCAACAGTTCTTCATTCTTTTCAATCTCGTTCTTCCTCATGTAACCATTATCCACCAACACACATCGCAGGTTTTCCCCCACGGCCCTGTTCACCAAAATCGCTGCCGTGGTTGAATCAACACCGCCAGATACTCCGATGACGGCAACACCCTTTATTTTGCCGCCCAATTCTCTGACCGTTTGATCTATGAACCTTGCGGCGTTGAACACGAGGCCATCACATGCTAGCATTGACAAGTGGACTATAAAAATCTTGAAGACACTTTCAATGCACCGTCAAAACGAACATCATTACTACATGGGACCCTGGAAAAACTATAAAACAAGGGTCACAGACTTACCTACTCTCCAATCGAAAATAAGACAGGTGAAGTCCAATGGAGAAATTCACTCATGACATAATAATCGTGGGCGCCGGCTTGGCAGGCCTAAGGGCTGCTGTTGCCGCTGCCGAAGTTGACAGAAAACTGGACATAGCGGTTGTCTCCAAACACCATCCTTTGCGGTCGCATTCGGTCTGTGCGCAGGGTGGAACAGGAGCCGTTACAAACGAGAAGGATTCCTTTGACCTTCACGCGTACGACACTGTTAAGGGCGCGGATTTCCTTGCAGATCAGGACGTTGTGGAATTCTTTGTTAAGGAAGCACCTAAGGAAATAGTTTTGACGGAACACTGGGGGTGCCCATGGAGCAGAACGCCTGACGGAAAAATAGATCAAAGAGCCTTCGGCGGACACAGTTTTCCAAGAGCATGTTTTGCAGCAGACATGACGGGCTTCCATGAGATGCATGCCATCTACGGAAAAGCCTCCTCTTATAGTAACATAAAATTCTACGACGAATGGTTTGCAACCTCCCTGATAGTCGAAAACAGAACGGCAATGGGTCTTACCGCGTTGGAAATGAAAACGGGCCGCATGTTCGCGTTCCAGGCTAAGTCGATTGTGATGGCGACTGGAGGACACGAACGCATTTACGAGTTCACAACGTTCTCGCACACGACGACGGGCGACGGCATGGCCATGGCCTACCGAGCGGGGGCGGCACTGGAAGACATGGAGTTCGTACAGTTCCACCCGACGGGCATGGTGCCCCCAGGCGTTTTGATAACGGAAGGAGCCCGAGGAGAAGGAGGCTACCTCATCAACGCTAACGGCGAACGCTTCATGAAAAGATATGCTCCCGAAAAAATGGAACTTGCTCCAAGAGACGTGGTTTCACGAGCAGAACAAACAGAAATTCTTGAAGGAAGAGGCTTGCAAGGACCCTATGGGCCCTACATAGCCATAGACCTTAGACACTTGGGAGAAGAGAAAATTAACCTGCGGTTACCGCTCATCAGGGACGTGGCGATAAAACTCGGTGGAGTAGACCCGGTTAAAGAACCGATACCCGTCAGGCCGGCGGCTCATTATTCTATGGGGGGAATCAAGGCAAACATTCGCGCCGAAACCCCGATGGCTGGTCTTTACGCCTCCGGTGAATGCTCATGCATGAGTCTGCACGGCGCAAACAGGCTGGGCACCAACTCCACAGCCGAATGCCTAGTTTTCGGCGCGGTCTCGGGCGAGTATGCTGCAGGGCACGCGTTGTCAGCGGGCTTGCACGAGGTTTCACAGGAGAAATTGGCGGCGGAAGAAAAACGGGTCTTCGACGGGATATTGGGAAGTGAAGGGCCGGAAAAGGTTCCAGACATCAGAGATGAAATGAGGCGCATCATGAATGAGAAGGCTTGGATTTACAGAAGGGGAGATCAGCTTGAAAGCGGCCTGAAAGAAATCAGGCAGCTTAAGCAGAGGTTCAAGAAAATCAGAGTCCAAGACAAAGGACGATCGTTCAACACGGGCATGCTTAACGCTTTGCAGCTTGAATTCATGTTGGATCTTGCAGAAGTGACCATGGTCAGCGCACTGCCGCGAAACGAATCACGAGGAGCACACTCTAGAACGGACTTTCCGAAACGTGATGACCAGAACTGGCTGAAACACACGCTTGCCTACTACACGAAGGACGGGCCTCAACTTGAGTACATTCCAGTCACGGTGACAAGGTGGCCGCCGGTGGCCAGGACCTATTAGGAGAACGAGAAAATGAGCACCAAAGTGGAGAAAACGGTCGAATTCAACATAAGCCGATTTGACCCAGAAAAGAAAGGGCAGTACGTGTCAACGTTCAAGGTTCCGATTCGCAAAGGGACAACGCTTCTTGACGCACTTCTTTATATCAAAGACCACTTCGACGACTCGCTCACGTTCAGACAGTCGTGCAGAATGGGCATCTGCGGAGACTGTGCAATCAACGTCAACGGCAAACCGATGCTGGCCTGCTACACGCAAGTGCTTGACCTTGCCGGGGAAGCGTTGACTGTTGAACCACTCTCGAACGCTCCGGTCATAAAGGACCTGGTTGTTGACATGCAGCCCTTCTTTGAAACTTGCAAGAGAATCAAAAGCTATCTCATCAAACCCGAAGAGGAATTCAAGAAAACCAGCGAGTTCCCTCAAAGCCCAGAGGAGCTTAAGAAATACTGGGATCTGACACTGTGCATAAAATGTTCCATCTGCAATTCAGCCTGCCCAGCAGTGATAGACGAGAAGTTTCTCGGACCCTCAGCCTTGACGGCGACTTACCGATTCGTTACGGATTCAAGAGATCAAGGTCAAGATCAACGGTTGAAACCGATGGCTGACAACGTTTGGCTCTGCACCCAATGCAACTCGTGCACAATGTTCTGCCCCAAGAAGCTAACCTGCGCGAACGCGATAGTTGACGATCACAGCCTACTGGTTGAGACTGGAGACATTCCGAGAACCGTCAAGGACGTGCTTGAAAGCGTCTACAAATACCACAACCCAATGGGAACACCACAAGCCAAGAGGATGGAATGGGCAAAAGACCTGAACGTCAAAACCTACCCAACAACGACAAAAGCGGACATCCTGTTCTTCACCTGCTGCTCAAACGTTTACGATCAGAGAAACCAAGAAGCAGCACGGACAATGGCGTCGGTATTCAACAGCATGCACTTGTCTTTTGCAACGTTGGGCACAGAAGAATGGTGTTGCGGAGACCACATGCTGAGACTTGGAGAAAAAGGCCTCTTCGAAGAGCTGGCTGAACATAACATTTCAATGTTCAAAAAACTCGAAGCACAAAAGATTGTAACCTTATCACCTCACTGCTACAACACCTTCAAGAACGACAAGCCGTACAGCGACGCCGGCCTCAACGTTCAACACTACACGCAATTCCTGGCTGAAGCACTTGAAAAAGAAAACCTCAAACTATCCAAGCCCGTAAAAAGAAAAGTAGCCTATCATGACCCGTGCTTCTTGGGCAAACGCAACGACGTCTTTGACGCGCCACGACAGATTCTACAGTCGATGAAGGGCGTTGAACTCGTCGAGATGAAAAGGACAAGACAGAGCAGCTTCTGCTGCGGCGGCGGAGCTGGAAGAGTTTGGACAGAAGATGCATTGCCCGAAAAGAGACCCAGCACAAACCGGCTTCACGAAGCACTCAGCCTCAACGTAGACACCGTTGCCGTAGCCTGCCCCTACTGCATCACCACCCTAGAAGACGCCGTGAAAGTCTTAGACGTTGAAAACAAAATTTCAGTGAAAGACATCCTTGAACTCGTAAAAGAAGCCCTGTAAACCCAGAAATTCTAACACTGTCTCCACTTTTGAGCAGAGAAAAAAAGCAAAGATGCTTTAGTTGCCTTCGTCCAAAACCCGAAATTCGAAACGATAAATATATCAACGCGCAACTGGTTTAGAACATACGATTAATAGAGGGGAATTCGTTGTTTGGTTATGCTGGGCGAGTGCTCTATGTTGATTTAACTTCAGGTAAAACCCATACTGAACCTCTGAATGAAGAATACGCCAAGAAATACATCGGCGGAATGGGCCTTGCCATGCGACTGTGGCTAGCCAATTCCAAGCCGAAGATAGACCCGTTCGACCCTGAAAACCCGCTGGTCGTCGCTAATGGTCCTATATCGGGTACGATATGGCCCACGGGCGGAAATGGACACGTTTTCGCCTCGAAATCTCCCCAAACCTTCGGAATCGGCGAAGCCAAAGCCCACGGAACTTTCGGAACTGAATTGAAAAGGGCAGGATATGATGCCGTGGTGTTCAAGGGAAAGGCCGATAGACCAATTTACGTTTGGATTGATGATGATTCCGTTCAGCTTATCGATGCGTCGGGCTTGATGGGAAAGTCGCCTGGTGAAACCGAAGATGCCATTAGAGAAGAGCTGGGCGACTATTACATTCGAGTGGCGGCCATAGGCGTGGCAGGTGAAAAACTTGCTCGGATAGCGTGCATCATGAACGACAAGACTCGAGCAGCTGGAAGAACTGGCTTAGGCGCGGTTATGGGCTCAAAGAACCTCAAAGCTGTGGCCGTGCGCGGCACGCATGACGTCACTGTTGCGAAACTTGACGAGTTTATGGAGTACGTTAAGGAATTTCATGAAAGAATGAAAGGCCCTGCGACGCAGAAGTACAGAACGCTCGGAACGACTGAAAACATCCTTGTGCACAACGCGCTTTCTTGCATGCCCACGAGAAACTACAACAACTCAAAATTCGAGGGTGCAGAGAAAGTCAGCGGCGAATGTTTGAACGAAAAATACCTTGCGAAAATAATCGGATGCAGCTCCTGCGCCATGCGGTGTGAACACATGTGCGTAGTCCCTGAGGGACCGTACAAGAACACGATGACCAGAATGGAGTACGAAACGCTCTGGGCGCTAGGCCCCTACTGCGGGGTTGACCGGCTTGACGCCATAATTAAGGGGATGGAACTGACAAACTATTACGGCGTGGACTCTATCAGCGCAGGCGTGACAATCGGCTTTGCCATGGACTGTTATGAGAGGGGCATTCTCTCTCAGAAGGAACTCGACGGGTTAGATGCGAGGTTCGGCAACGCTGAAGCGATGGTTCAGCTCGTGGAGAAAATCGGCAAACGCGAAGGCGTCGGCGACTTACTGGCAGATGGAGCCAAGTTCGCGGCTGACCGCATAAACAAGGACTCGTACAAGCTTGCAGCAACGATAAAAGGAGTGGAAACCACGGGTTACGACCTCAGATGCCTCAAAACAGCCGCCTTGGGCTTTGCCGTTTCGTTCCGCGGTGCAGACCACAACAGGCACGGAGCCTACGCCTTTGACGTAAAAGGAAAGGTGAACAGGCTCATAGCGGAAAAAGGCAGGGGCAAGCTTGTTAGAGACATGGAAGACATCTACAACCTCATCGACTCGTTTATCGTCTGCAAGTTTTCAAGAGGCACCTACTACAAGGAACTGCCAGACATGGCGAAACTGTACACGCTAGTCACAGGCTACGAGGTGACGCCTGAAGAACTGAAGAAGGCAGGCGAGAGAATAGACAACCTTGCAAGACTGATTAACGTTCGGGAAGGGCTGGGAAGAAAGGATGACACGTTGCCCTACAAGGTTATGCATGAACCGATTCCGGATGAAGGCCCGTCCAAAGGAGCCATGGTTACGCAGGAAGAACTGGATTTGCTGCTGGATGATTATTATGAATCACGAGGATGGACAAAACAGGGAGTACCAACAGTCGAAAAACTCAAGGAGCTGGGAATGGACGAGCTGATTCCCGAAATCTACCCATAAGGAGGAAGGGGAAATGGTGAAGATTCATGAAAGAAAGTTCGTTTCCGCCGACCCGGACAAGTGCGTCGGATGCCAAGTCTGCGAATACATCTGCTCCTTGACCAAGGAAAAAGCGTTCAACCCCCTGAAATCCAGGATAAGAGTGGTCAGAATAAACCAGCTGATAAACATGGCCGTAACGTGCAGGCTGTGCGAAGACCCACCATGCGTCGCCGCCTGCCCAAGAGAATCCCTAACCCAGTCTGAAGAAACGGGACTGATTGCTGTGGACAAGGACAAGTGCAACGGCTGCGGATGGTGCATCGAAGCATGCGACTACGGAGCCATCATGCTACACCCCGAAAACAAAGTCGTCTACGTCTGCGACCTGTGCAAAGAAAAAGGAGAACCCCAATGCGTCAAATGGTGCCCCGAAGAAGCCCTCGAATTAACCACAAGCGACGTCCTAGCCCAAAAAGCAAGAATAACAGCCGTCAAAAAACTGTTCCAAGAAGCAGTCAAAGAAACCCAGAAAAAATAGCCTCCTTTTGATTATTAACTCGCGCGGTGCCAAACGCCACCAACCAAAGAAAACTTGCTATTATTACGCGCTAGACTTCACTAGTCTGAGGAACTTCAAAACTATTTTTTACCACTTTTTTGTTGCAGTCTGAATTCTGGATATCTCTTCAGACAATGTTGATAGAACATCAATTGCCACAAATGATTTAGCGCGCAACTCTTGACTTGGATTAGTCTAGAATCGCACAGATTATTAGCAGTTTGACTGAAATCAAAGCACTAGTATTGGATGCTTCTATTTGTCGCTGGAGGGTAAACTATAAACACGTATAACAGGTATAGCTGTTATAGGCACCCAAATGGCTAAGGATATAACCACTGTCAGAATCACTACGGAGTTGAGAGATAAGCTTAAGAAACTAGGCGTTAAAGGAGAGACCTACGAGGATGTCATTCAGAGACTTGTCGAAATAGCAGAGAAAAACACAGGGGAGAGAGGTTGACCAACGTAATAGAGGCCAAAGAGCCATTGAAGACAGGGTATAGAAAAACATGCAACTGTCCCGATAACCGCATTAGTTGCGGAACTGCAAAAGAATGGGTCAAAGGCATGGTCACAATCCAAGCATTCTACTATGGAGGCAGAGATATCAGAGACAAGAACGTGCACCCTGCTGTGTTCCCGATATCTCTTCCTGCGCACTTCATCAAACTGCTTACACACAAAGGTGAACTAGTTCTAGACCCATTCGTCGGAATTGGAACAACGCTTGTGGCAGCCAAAGACCTCGGCCGAAACGCGGTAGGCTTTGACCTAAAAGAGGAATATATAGAAATAGCCAAGAAACGACTTGCCCAAACTACATTGGAGTCTGACACCCGACAACTTGCGATCATTGACGAAGCACGAAACATCCCCGCATATTTGGACGAGAACACAGTGTCCCTTTGCATAACTTCTCCACCCTATGCGAATATGCTAAACCGTCCAAGACTAAACAAAAGCATAAGAGGAAACCTAAGAGAAAACGGCCAATACCTCAAAGTCCAACAATATTCAAATGATCAGCGCGACTTGGGAATAATGGATCACGAAGCATATTCTAACGCGCTTACAGAGATATATGCAGGTATTTTGCCGCTCATGAGGCCAAGAGCTCACTGCATAATTAACATAAACGATGTCTGGTGGGAAAACAAGAGATACCTCACCCACGTCTACGTCATAGAAGCACTGCAGAAGGCGGGATTTGAGTTCAGAAACACCTTCATATGGGACAAGAGAGACCTCGTAAACAAAGTCGGAATCTTCGGCTGGCCAAACAACTTCATCTCTCTGGGAGCAACGATGGAATACATTCTTGACTTCTGGAAACCGCCAAGCCAAGAGTCTAAAGTATCCGGTCAATAGTCTTGAAGCATTGAGGCAAATACTTCGGCAAGATTCTGAAACCGGTTCCATGGTCGTGAAGGCGCCCATCAGGATAATGACCGATTCTAATATCCACTTTTAGCTTACCTTCCACTACAAGCTCTGAAAATCTCTCAAAGCTGAAACCATCTAGCAGCAAGGCCTCATTGAACCAGAAAAGCTCCTTGCCACTCTCTATCTTATGGTATGCCAAGACGTAAACCAATTTGTGATATTTCTTCTCAAAGGACTCCCTTAAAGTGCCATTATCCCAATATGCCTCAACACCTTTGTCGTTTTCAATGAATAGTCTGTTCTCTCTTACCTCTAACTTGAAACCTACGCTGTTAGGTCTGAGCGCGTCAACCGTCACGTGTAATTCCTTGCCCTCAATAGGCACCTTGGATTCATCAACTTCCTTGCCACCCAAGGACAGATGCTTATAGTCTCTTGGTACCTTTCTTTGGGGATAACCAAATATTTCCAAGAGTCTCTTGTTCGCGCTCTCAGGCAAGGGGGCCTTCGTAAATAACGTTAGCATGGAAACCGATTCTTTCCTGCCTGCTTTCAACTCATAAGTGGCGAAGTCTGGACCGGCAATATTGTTCTCTGTGATACCCAAAAGGTCTTCCAGAGTCTTGCCAATTCCTGTGTCGCCCTTCCTGTGAGATTGAACATAGCCCATCTCTCTTATCTGCGCAATCTTGCGTTGAAACTCGGGGTATTCCATGCGTTCTGATTGCTGGGACGAGCTATAATTGCTTTGCTTGAGCTCCCCCATGTGCGCGGTCTTCAAAAGTCTCGTTACCGCAAGAAACTTATCCGATAGAGTGTATCTGAATACGTGAACGTGTCTAGACATAGTTGAGGTTTCTGTGTTGTCGCCTCGAAACGCGAGATATCAAACTCCGGAATACATTGCTGATGCCATCAGGAGCAAACGCAAAAAAACTGTTGCATGGGCCACATTTCTGTCCGAAGTGTTTATTTCAAGCGAAACTGGCTCAGCGTAAGCGCTTAGCGTGTAGTTGCCCCTGGAGAGGCCCGTAGTGTTCCAGGTGAAGGTTATCGTTTTGGAGGTTCTGCTTGTTGGTGTTATGGTTTGTGCGTTGACTAATGTTGTGTTGACGTTGATGTTGAAATAGGATATTTCGTAATTGAGTACTTGGTTTGATAGGGTTACGCGCGCTAGCGCGCGCCCTCTCGACGTGCGCTGCGGGGGCAACCGCAAGCGTTTTATTCTCACTAATTCAAAACCGAAGGCATGGGCATATTTGATAAGTTTAAGAAAGGCTGGGAAGTAAAGAAAACCTGGGGAGTGAAGAAGTCATCTCAACCAGAGCACCCGCCAACGCCTCCGCTATCGCAAAGCCGCTATGGCAGGCTTGCTGCGTGGATCAAAACGAATTATGGAGACCGATTTAGAGAGGGCGTGACGAACGTTGAGGTTGAAGCGCAGCTTAGAGGTATTCTTGGGGAGCTGGAGGCAAAAGGGGCATTCAAAAAACACCCGAAGATTGCGAATGGCTTCAGAGCTTACATAAGCAAGAGAGAGTACGGCGACCTCGTTAAAGTAGGTGAATGAAAGAAGCAAGTGAAGTAGAGATTTAGGTGGATTCAGTTTTCTCTCCATTACTGAGATCCCGAATCAAATCGTACTATAAATCCAACCCAATAGATTTAGGAGTTGCATCATCAGTCAATTTTCGCCATTTTCGATTCCGACTTGAGGACAGCTCCTTTTACAAGGTTAAGTGCAAAATACGCGATTCAAGGAGCTTGCGTGAATATCTTGTAAGGAAGGCCCCATTTGATGTGTATTACTCTACAGCTTGTTGGCTCAACCCCCATTTACTTGGTAGCAGAGTTGAAAAAGACATTTTGAAGAATTTGATGATTTCGTGCGACCTTGTCTTCGACATAGACTGCGGTGGCAAGATAAAACTCGAAGATGCAAGGCAACAAGCCATCGCTATGAATGAATTCCTAGAATCGAAAGGAATCAACGTGCGCTATTCTGCATTTTCTGGAAGTAAAGGCTTTCATGTAGTATGCGACGACCCTTGGCACAACGAGATATCTGAAGAGAACCCTAGGAAGCGAGAGATTGAGGCGATTGAAAGGA